>ERZ1370068.5775-contig-4785_pt1 | contig 41196 bp, 69 predicted proteins | sample MGYA00561227_ERZ1370068 | MGnify/ENA primary metagenome ERZ1370068 (study PRJEB38410, sample SAMEA6850437) | metagenome | study: Metagenomic assessment of the ecological functions of the soil: analysis of the soil microbiota associated with the... | reverse complement strand
CTCCAAACAGAGCTTGCTCGACCCTGCCTGTCAAAAGATATGTGCGGGGATATGGCAGTATCGATGTCTGCCCAATGCTGGTTGACGAATGATTCCTCCAGGAAAGTGTATGTCAGAGTTCATAGGGATAGGAAATTGACGGCTGGGTAAGAGAGTGTTAGAATCCGCGATGTTATCGATCTGCAAGTCTAGCTGCTGTTCGCAGCTGCTCATCATACAGTATGCAGAGAATAGAAGGAGAGAGAGAATGGCCGTTCCACTTTCCCAGATGGCTACTGTTACGAAGTATGTGCTCGCCCAGAAGCTGAACAGGGGTGAAGCGGTATCCGCTCGTGTTGATGCTGGAACCCTTATTCCGTTGCAATTTGGCCTGTGCCGGCTGCGGAAAGATTCAATATCCCTGATCATGTGCTGGATAAGCGGCTCACCCCCGAGCAGTGTTGGGCTGCGGCGGAGGAATGTGGCGCCCCGATCGTCAGCATTCCCGGCGGCGAACCGATGATCCATCCCGAGATGTCCGAAGATCGTCCGCGGGCTGGTTGCGCAAGAGCGATACGTCTATCTCTGCACCAATGCAATTTTGATGGAGCGAAAACTCGACGAGTATCAGCCTTCAAAGTTTCTCACGTTCAGCGTCCACATGGACGGTCTGAAAGACGAGCACGATTTGGCGGTCTGCCGAGACGGTGTCTATGACGTGGCGGTGAAGGCGATCAAGGCGGCGCTCAAGCGGGGGCATCGGGTCACGACCAATACGACTCTCTTCGATGATGCCAATCCGGAGCGCGTGCGGAAGTTTTTGATGCGATGATGGAACTCGGTGTCGAAGGCATGATGATTTCGCCCGGGTACAGCTATCAGAAGGCGCCGGACCAAGCAGCATTTTCTGAAGCGAGAGCGCACGCGGGAATTGTTTTCCCGTATTTTGGGAATCCGAAGAAGGGATGGCAGTTCAACCAATCGCCGCTATTCTTAGATTTCTTGATGGGGCGGCGGGAGTACGAATGCACGCCTTGGGGCAATCCAACGTATAACGTGTTCGGATGGCAGAAGCCCTGCTATTTGCTGCAAGAAGGCTATGCGAAGACGTTCCGTGAACTGATCGACAGCACGGAGTGGGATCACTACGGAACAGGGCGGAATGAGAAATGCGCCGATTGCATGGTGCATTGCGGCTACGAAGCGTCGGCAGTCGAACGATACGTTCGGCACGCTGTCCGGGTTTGGTCGGACCGTCAAGCTGACGATGCTCCCTACCTCGCGATGATAGAGAACGTGCAGCGTCGTTCACCTCCCGTCGTTCGCAGGAGCCGCCCAGCCATCTTCTTGTTAGGCGTTTCACGTCTCACGTCTGCACGTTTAACGGTCCCCGATGACCGATACCAAGAATCATAGTAGCGGCGGCGTAACAGGGATCGCCCGAAGGCCGGGTATTTCAGCCGGCATCATTCGCTGAGCTTGCCGAAGCGGTGGAACTGGCGTTCGATTATCGCGGCGATGTGACGGTGTCGCTGACTTCCGGCGAATCTGTCAGCGGGTATCTCTTCAATCGTCAGGTCAGCGGTCCCGATTCCTATCTTGAGGGTGTTCCCTTCCGACGGTTCTGCCGCGCGGAACATTCGGTACGACCAGATTGCCACGATTGCCTTTACCGGTGAGGACACGGCCACGGGAAATCCTGGGAGGCCTGGATCGCCAAGAAGGCTCCGGAGCGGCGAGCTGAAGTCGAACGTGTTGCAGCCGAGGCAAGAACACGAGGAATCCTGTAAGTTCTCCACCTGCTGGTCTCATGTCTTTTACACAGCTCCACCTACACAGGCGCATCGAGAATGGCTCTCTCCAAGTGCTTGAAAATGGGCTTATCTCTCCGCTCAGTCGGGCCATCGATTCGTTGACAACGGGTAGGGGCTATGTTAAAAATTGCAGCCTTAAAATTGGCCGGGATTGTCGGTGATCACACGTTCCGTTGTATGAGGCGGACGCAAACGCTCCGGCGACGGAAAGAGCAGTCCTGAAGCACGTGAGACGCAGACAGATCGCACAGAGTCAGTCGCGATGGCGGGAATGGGTCCTGGTGGTTGCAATATTGGGCGGTTTCCCCTCGATCGTGTCTGCAACGCATGAAGCCGACCATCGGTTTACGGTGGAAGGGTTTGTCTGCGGAGCAGATGGAAAAGGCAGCGCGAATATAGATGTGCTCGTCAAGGACACAAAGATCTCCTACGGGCAGATTGTCAAGACCGATGGAGACGGATACTACAAGGCCGCATTTCATCTTCATAACGATAATCTCGGCGATCCTCTACTGATTGAAGCCAATGGGCAGCAGCAACAACAGAAAGTCTCGTTTGACCCGAAGGATCTGGAATCAGAGCGAATCATTCTTGTCAATTTTGGGACCGGCTGCATGCAGGATAGGGGCAGTCCTCCTCTGTGGGTCTATCTAGGGTCTGGGACTGTTGCGGCAGCAGTCGGTGGGTTCATCGGGTTCAAACTGATTCGTTCGTGGCGAAAGCAGGAACAGAAACGAGGAAAGTCTCAGGGTAAGCGGAAGAAATAACCGAAGCGGTCCGTGGGGCTGATGTGCACCTCGCTGGATCGGTTACTCGAAGTGGCGGGGAGTGCGTGAGCGTCACGGTACTTTCTTAAGGTCGGCGCTTTCATCCGGGGGCGTATCCCCTCTGGTGAAAGCGCTTTTCGTTTGAATATGGGAGTCAATCGTCGTTGATGTGGCTGAGAAAAATGGAGCACTTGTAGGTTATGAAGCAGATGAAAGTTCCGCAACTGGCGGTGGTGTTGGGGATTAGGGCTCTTCATGGTGGCATGTGGAGGAGAGGGAGGGGAGGGGCCGATCGTTGCGCCGCCTCCGGCCCCTGCTGAGTGGGCTGATAAGCATATGCCGGCTGGTTGGTGGGCCGATGCGGCCAAACTGGAAGAAGGGCGGAAGCTCTACCTTGGCGAGACAAACCCCGACGTGAATTGTGGCAGTTGCCATGGCAAGGACGGCAAGCCGGCTAAGGCGGGTGCCCGTGACTTCCGCGTCAGTGAACGGATGAAGCTCTATTCCGATTCCGTTTGGGCCTGGCGGATTGCCGACGGGGTTCCCAATACGAAGATGAAGGCGTGGAAGAGCAAGCTGTCGGACGAAGATGTCTGGAAGCTGGTGTTGTTTGAGGCGAGTTTCGGGATGCCTGGGAAGGGATGGGACGCTGAAAAGAAGTCGTGGTTCGATACGGCGAGTGCCTCGGCTGCTCCGGCGGCAGCTCCGGCTGCTCCAGTACCGGCGGGCAAGTAAGCGGCCTTAATCCGGGAGCCTGTGCGATAGCACTGCAAGAAGCCTCTCTTGTACTGAGCTTCCTGGTTGCCTATCGGTGGGTGCATAATGATGGCCTAGGGTGCCGTGCAAGGCCTGGACAAATGTATTGCCCCTATGGGCATGACCAGATCTTCTTGTTGTCCCCGTCAGTTCTTGTCTCGGAGTCATCGCGCAGTTCACGGTAAAATGATGCTATTCTGTACGACGCGCGATCCCTTGACGCCCAAGGATTCTGGCTACAGGGTATGAGCGCGGTGAAAAGCGGGTATTGCGGAATCGAAGAAAAGGACAGGTCTCGGCCCTCTAGCGGTGAGCTGGCCATAAAGTAGAGAACGCATGGAGCAGGTCTCTCGACGTCGGTAGGCTCCTAGCGAAGAGGCACTTCGAAATATCATGAAAACGTGGCAGCGTGGCCTGGTGGCGGTATGTGCCCTTCTGGCCTTGTTCGGAGGAGTGGCCTATGCCCAAACTCCGGGCATGCCTGCGGTGGAATTTCCCTATACGGGGAATCGGACCGCGGTGTGGATTATCGCCCAGCTTCATACGCTGTTCGGGGCATTCATTCTCGGTGCCCCGATCTTTATCGTGATCGCAGAATGGCTGGGGTATCGGAAGCAAGATCTTCGGTACGATCGGTTGGCCAAAGAAGTCACGAAGGTGACGGTCATCCTCTTCAGTATGACCGCCCTCACCGGTGGCCTGTTTATTTTCGTGCTCCTCGCGACGTACCCGCAGTTTACCACCTGGTTCATCAATCACTTCTATCTCGTATTCACGGTGATCTACCCGCTGTTGTTCATCAGCGGGACCATCGTGCTGTACATGTATTTCTATATGTGGGACGACTGGAAGGGTGAGAAGAAGGGGCGTCATATCGCCCTTGGTGTGCTCTTGAATCTCATTTGTATGATCACGATGTTCGTGATCGATGGTCCGACCTCGTTCATGAATACGCCGCCGAAGGCCGAGGGGATCTCGCCACAAGAGTTCCTCGAAGCCGCGACCTTGTGGGACAAGATTGCCAACCCAAGCTGGATGCCGCTCAATCTCCATCGAATCGACGGTAATGTGGCGTTCGGAGGATTTGTGACCGGCATGATTGCCGCCTATATGTATATGGGGGCGAAAAATCAAGAAGAACGGGCCTACTACGATTGGATGGGTTTTGTCGGAAATCTGATCGCCGTGGGTGCGACGCTGTTCCAGCCCTTCACAGGGTTACTCTTGGCGTACGAGATGTGCGATTACGATTTTTCGTTCTGTCCGTACATGATGGCCGACCAGCTCTCGATGTTTTTTGAAATGCAGGGAGCGACGATCGGGCTCATGTTCTTGGCCATTAACTATTACGTCTGGCTCAGTATGAAGCGTATTGAGGGGGTCGAAAAGGTCCGGATGACGATCCTGGCTCCTATTGTGATGGTGTCGCTCCCCTTTGCGATCATGATCGTGATGTCGTATTTTTGGATTCCCGACCCGATGTCGCTGGCGTTCCTCCTTCCGTTGGTCTTGGCGCCGTTCGTTCTGGGCCGGTTCATTCCGTATACGGTGTCTGCACGGACTGTGATTAAAATCGGCTTTTTGATGGCGGTCGTGAGCGATGCGATCTGGCTCACTCCCCACGGATTCGCGGCCACCGGCGCCAAGATGGTGGCGGAGGTGGAGCTACCGGAGGCTTGGAACTTCCTGTCGGGGATGCCGGGCAAGCTTTCTGCGGTGTTCACGCTGGTGTTCGTCACGGTCGTCAACTATGTCTTGTATAACCGGGCTATCAAGCAAGGCACGATTATCTGGGGAAAATCGATTTCGCCTCCCAGTTCGTACTGATCTTCCTAGCCTTCACCTCAATCTGGACGATGGGTTTGATGGGCGCCGTCCGCTCGCTGGTGCGGAAGTTCTTCCACACCTACAACCTGATGCCAGACTTCACCGCAGAGTCCTTCACGCCGACGCTGTCGTATTCTGCCTGGTGTATTACGGGGATTACCATCGTCTTTTTCGCAGTTGTCAGTTTCGCCGTGATCGTGGCCCTTCGGCCTTCAGATTCGAAGAAGCAGGCACCGGAAGGCAGTCCTCTTCCCGCCAGGGCCAAGTAGTAGGGTTCAGAACGTCTGCTAGAGGAAAAGAGATTGCATGGGGAATGTGATTAAGAAGCTGGCGATCGGTCTGGCGGTGGGTGCTGCGCTTTTCGGTGGCGCAAGAGCCCTGGAGTTTCCTGTCATTTTCCAGATGATGTTCTTCGGCCACGCGATGTTCGGGGCTGTCATTTTCATGTTGTTGGACGCGCCGTCAGTCAAGACCATGGGCGGGGTGAAGTCCGTGATCGCCGTCGTGGCGTTCTACATCGTGCTGTGCACGGTGTACATTTCCGGTGCTTCGATGTGGCCGCAATTCGATCCAGAAGATGAAAAAGGGAAGATCGCCAAGATATTAGGGCCTAAGCGGGCCGCGGCTGAACAGGGGAAGGCAGAGGAGTTGATTGCGCGCGCGAAGGCGCTCGATGAGCAGGTGAAAGCCTTGGAGGTGCGGCTCAGGGGGTTGGGCGCGGATCAGGTGACGAAAGGGCCGACGACCGGCGATCCTCCTCCGGTCACGGCTAGCGTGGCAACCGGAGACCTTATGAAGCTGGGTGAAGAGCAGTGGCACCTACAAGAATGTTACAACTGTCACAAGCTGAAGGGTGAGGGCGGGAAGAAGCGCGGTCCGGAGTTGGACAATATCGGTTCATATCTCACGATCGACGAGATTAAGCAGAAAATTATGGATCCCAAGAGCATTATGGCCGAGGGATTCGAAAAAGACTGGGAGAAGGGCAAGATGCCGGACAAATTTAAGGACGTCATGGAGCCCGGCGACATCACGGCACTTGCTTCCTGGCTGAGTACATTCAAGAACACCTCTGTCAACACGCCAAGGCCGATTAAGAAGAAGTAGCATGCAGCCTCAACTGAAGTCGAAAGTCCGCTGTGCGGACCGAGAAGTCGGAGAGGTGTCCAAGGTCATCATGGACCCGCTCTCCCATGAGGTCAGCCATCTCGTCGTGTCGATGAACGGCGCGGGAGAGCGGCAGGTGCCGATGGGCGCAGTGCAGACAGTGGCGGAGGATCTGGTACAACTACGGTCGTCCTCGTCTGAAATTCTGGGCCTGCCTCTCTTCAAGCGTGACGACTATGTCACGCTGCATGAAGTGGAAATTCCGGGCCTTGAGAGGCATATTCACGTCACGCCGGGGGAAGTACTGGTCCCGTTCCCTGAGTTGGAGCGGAACGTCAAGCGGCGGACGTTTTTCGCAAACTTGACCCATGTGGTGGCGTTGTTTATCGGATTGCCGCTGGCTTTTCCCGTGCTGAAGTTTTTGATGAAGCCGATGTATGCGCCGCTCGACAATAAATGGTTGAAGATCGGGAATATCGGAAAGGTGAAGGCGGACAATTCCGGGACCCAGTTCGAATACAAGCGCAAGATCAAAGAGGCCTATATGCCTGAGGCCGAGATCGAGAAGAACGTGTGGCTCGTCAAGGCGACTCCGGCAGTGCTGGAAAAGGTGTACCAGGGAAAAGATATGGAATTCCTGGATACCGACGGGAAGGCCATCTGGACCAATAAGAAGGACATCCCCTATCTCGCCTTTTCCGGTAAATGTCCCCACCTCGGTTGCGCATATAAATGGCGAAAACATAAGATACTTGGGCAAGTCTTCCTCTGCCCCTGCCACTTGAGCATCTATGATGCGTCCGGCCAGAGTGCTGGATGGCCCTGCCCCTCGCCCTCTCGACGTGCTGCCGATTCAGGTGTCCGCGAGCGGCGAGGTGCAAATTATCGACATGGAATTTAAAGCCGGGACGAAGTCCCAAACGCGGATCGTGTAGATGAGCGACACCCCTTCTATCGGCACCCAGCCAACGCGTCGCCGAAAAAGTCTTCGACTTTGTCGATGAGCGGGTCGGGCTGAAGCTGCTGACAGCCAAGATGCTCAATGAGGCGGTCCCTGGCGGATCTCGCTGGGCCTACGTCTTCGGGTCGATTCTCTTGTTTATCTTCGCCATGCAGGCGGTCACGGGCGTGCTGCTGATGTTCTACTACGTGCCCACCGCCGACCATGCCTACGCCAGTACCCAATACATTCTTCACGACGTCGACTACGGCTGGTTCCTGCTGAGTTATCATTTCTGGGGTTCCTCAGCCATGGTGGTCTGCGTCTTCGCGCACATGTCACAAGTCTTTCTCTGGGGCGCGTATAAGAAACCGCGTGAACTCATCTGGGTGGTCGGATTGGCGCTTTTCGCCCTCGTCATGGCATTTGGCTTCACGGGCTATTTGCTCCCGTGGGACCAGCGAGCCTATTGGGCTACGACGGTCGGCGTCGAGATTATTGATAAGGTGCCGGTGCTGGGCGATTTCCTGGCGCGGTTCCTCAAGGGAGGTGCGACCCCGGACAGATGACCTTGAGCCGGTTCTTCGTCATTCACGTCATGGTGCTCCCTGCAGCCCTGATTGGGTTGGCTGGGTTGCATCTCTTCCTCTTTCGATGCGCAGGTCCGGCTGGTCCGTTCCGGGGTACGCCGACAGAGCTGAAGGCGAAGACAGACTATTTTTCCCACGGCAGATTTGGAAGGACATCGTTGGGATGGCGGTGGTCTTTGCCTGCATCGGCGTGCTGGCCTTCTGGGAGCCGGTGGTCTTGCTGGACGAGGCGACACCTGACCCGGGCGATTATCACCCGGAACCGGAATGGTATTTCTTGTTCATATTCCAACATCTTCGATTGAAGATGTTTTCCGGCCAGTTCGGACAATTTCTCGGTTCGATCGCGTTTCCCGGCGCCCTGGGGGTCATGCTGCTCTTGTTGCCCTTCTTCGACCGCAACCCGGAGCGGAATATTTTCAAGCGCCCTCTTGCCCTGATCGGGTGGGTGGTACTCACGGCGTCGATCCTCCTTTTCACGGTGTCTGCCATTATCAATCGATCGTATTTGGACTAACAGGATGCTGAACAAAGAGCGCAGAAGGCTGAAGTCATCAGGACCCACAGTCGTCTCATCGTGCATCGTTCTATACTCATCGTTGGGTACTTGCATGAACGATCATATGTCTCCCGCAAAGCTCGGATTCGGAATCCTCTGGCCCGCCTTCTGGACCGCGTTGCCGTTCAAGCTTGTCCTCGTCGTACTCTTCCTGGCGTTCGGGGTCGTGCAATTTGAAAACAGAATCGTGTACGCATTCTTGATGCTCCTGGCGAGTCCGGTCACGGTGTTCGCTCTTCCAACGATCACCCTGGGATTAGGCTCGCATATCGGTGAAGGCATCGGCATCGCGTTGCTGTTCTTGCTGGCGGTTCCCATCGACGTCTGGGCGCTCGGGGTCGTCGGGCGTACATTTTCCTCGAACGGCTGCGGCGCGAACCTCCAGGTGGGTTGGGGCTGACGCTTTGGTGGAAGTGTGCATTAGTCGGTGCCATCTTTGTGCCGATCCTCTGGGCCACTGAGGTGCAGTCACAGACGGCGGGATCTCGGCGGTCCATTCGATCTTCGAGTCGGATTCTCTGAAGGGAATTCCTATAGCGGAACGAATCAGTACCGAACTGACCCTCTGGGGCACTCTGTCCACAGTGGTGCTTCTGGTGTTGCTCGTCATTGGTTTCTCGCTCGTAGGACGGGTGATTCGGGGTACGGTGGAGTCGGCAGGCCATGCGCCGGAGAATTATCAAGGGTTGGTGACTCGTTGGGATTTGATGCGGGTACCGGCGGATCAGGGATTGATGCTGGCGGCATTATCCGGTGTGGCCGTTGTGCTGTCGGTCCTGTTCTGGTCTTCGCTTCCGGTGTTTACCCCGCACCCGCACGATTGTTGCCGGAAGCCTGAAGTGCAGGCCGCGCCCTCCTTCAAACCTCTTGAAACGCTGAATAAAGACGAAAAAATGATCGCGCATCTTGCGGCGCAGGTCGAATTGCTGGTAGAACAGCGGGCGAAAATCGAACTGGAAAAACAGCGGAGCAAGAAAAAAGGCAAGGAGGCGGGCGAAGGAGTACTAGAGGCGCCGGAAGCAACAGAGCCGGCTCAGCCTGCAGCCGTGAACCCGTAACATGGGAGATGATGAGGTGAGGGCAATGGGACATCAGGGTGGATGGATTCAGCGGCTTCTCCGGAGCGGCAGCAATCATGCTGGGGCGCTCTTGGGGTTCGCCGTGGCAGTGGGGCTCTTCAGTCTTCCCGCGTTGGTGTTTGGGGCGGACGTCGCACCGGCGGCTCCGACCGAATATCGTGACGTGCCCTACGTCGGCAGCCGCAACGTCATCTGGGTTATCGCACAGCTCCATTTGCTGCTCGCGGGATTTGTGCTGGGTGTGCCGATCTTCGCCTGGGTCTGCGAAGTCGTCGCCTGGAAGGGTGGCGAAAAGCGCTACGACAAATTGGCCAAGGAATTCACGAAGCTCCTGACGTCCGCCTATGCCACGACGGCGCTCTTCGGCGGCATCCTGTTGTTCCTGCTGATCTCGTTTTACCCCAAGCTGATGAACTATCTGACCGATATTTTCTTCCCGTCTTTTATCCTGTATTGCCTCCTCTTCTTGGTCGAGACCGCGACCCTGTACCTCTATTGGTATGGCTGGGATGCGATGCAAACGGGCGGCAAGAAGACATTTCATATTTTCCTCGGCTTCCTGCTGAACTTCTTTGCCTTCTTCATCATGATCGTGCCGAACTCCTGGGCGACGTTCCAGGCCAGTCCCGTCGTGATTGCCGAGGGAACGGATATGGCGCGAGCCTGGGCGGCGACATGGAATCCGACCTGGTGGCCGGTGAACATTCACCGCCTGATTGCGAACGTGGTGCTCGGCGGCTATATCTGCGGCGCATACGCCGGGATTCGCTATCTGTCTGCCAAAACCACGGAAGAGCGTGACCACTACGACTGGATGGGCTATGTCGGGAATTTCATCGGTGTCTTCGGCCTGTTGGCGCTCCCCTTTGCCGGCTACTGGCTCATGCGTGAAATATACCAGTACAACCAGCAGATGGGTATCACGCTGATGGGAGGCTTCCTGTCGTGGCTGTTTATTCTGCAGGCCATGCTCATCGGGGTACTCTTTCTCGGGTTCGAACTATTATTTCTGGCTGGGGATCACCTATCGCATCCCCGGGTCTGCGTTGCAGTACCGGAAGCCGATATTCGCGATGTTGGTCGTTCTTCTATTGTGCTTGGCTGTCTGGATGACCCCCATTCGCTCGTGGCGAGTTTGGAAGAGGCGGCAAAGATGGGAGGAACCCACCATCCGCTGCTGGGAGTCCTCGGCGTCATGTCGGCAAAAATGACCGTCGCGAATTTGATGATTCTCGTCACGTTCATGAGTTTCATCATGTATTGGCGGGCCGGTAAGCAGGACACGGCCGGCTGGGCCAAGGTCGCCAAAGCGATCATAGGTGCCGTACTGGCTCTTGCGAGCATTGCCGTGATCATCCTCGGCGTGTGGGGGTATTTCGTACCTGCAATCATTCGTATCAATTATTTCTCGACGTCTCAGGTGTTGATCGTCCTCGGTGTCATGTTGACCATCACGCCGATGGTAGCCCTGCTGATGAAGAGCGCCAGGACCACAACGGAAATGGTCTGGGGAAGGATGCCTCCGCGTGCCGGTTATTCTCTCGTTCTCAACGCGATCATGATCGTCCTCCTGATGACGCTGATGGGTTATGCGCGGTCCTCCTCTCGCGTTCATTGGCATGTCTATGGCGTGCTCCGCGATACGTCGCAATACGCATTTTCACCGGCGCTGGGCTATGCGTCCGGGATCATGTCCTTGTGCACCTTCTTTTTCTGCATGTTGGTCGCCTTCATTTTCTGGGTGGCCACGATGGGTGATAAGGCGAAAGCGGCTACTGAGCCGAAGAAGGCAGAGTTGCCGCACGGCATGCCGGCGATGGCAGGCGCATCGAGTGCGCTCGATAAACCGAACGAGCATTGATTCATTATGAGTGATGAATGTTGAGTTGATGTTCCACTCAGCAAAGTACATTCAACATGTACCATTCCGCATGGAAGGGTGATTATGAGTGAAGTAGCCAGACTGCAATTGATCTGTCTCTCTGTGGTGGGAGTGGGATCCTGATCCTCCTCTTTATTCGATCCGTGTTCCCACGGGTCATCGGATTTGTCGCGATCATCCTCGGCATCTTCATGCTCACGTCGTTGTCGATCCCGCAGATGGCGTCATTACCGCCTGTTGAGGAGAAATTCGACGTTGCCACGGTAAAAACCCCGACGGATTTGGCGTCGATTGGGCAGAAGATTTTCTTCAGCAAGGGCCAATGTGCGCTGTGCCACTCGATCGGCCCCAGTGAATCGGCCCGCTGCCCGGACTTGAAGGGGATTGGGGCCAAGTTAAGCCGTGAGTTTCTCTATGAAAGTATGACGCAGCCTCAGGCCTATATCTATAGGGACTATCGCCATGAAGGCCTGCCGAAGGAGTATCCGGCCACGATGCCCGCCATTAATAAGAACCCGATCGCACTATCCAGGAACGAGATTCTCTCGGTCATCGCATTCCTGCAGCAGATGAGCGGTGAACCTATTTCTGTCAATCCATCTGAACTGGACGTGCCGGGACAGGCGCCTGCCGCGCCGGTGAAGGCATCTCTGTCCGGTCCGGCAGTGGCCGTGGCGCAAGCGCACTGAGGAGGAATCGTATGGGGCCGTTGATCAAACTGATCTCGTTGAATGTCATCACCTATTTGATTTTGAAATTTGTCGTGCCCAATATCCCTGGCTCGGCGCCGCTGCCGGCCGAGCTTGGTATTCCTGTACCTACTGCTGACGACTGACGGGATTTCTCATGCTTGCCACAATAAGCGCGGAGTCCAAAGAGGAGTTTTGGGGTCCGCTTCAACGATTCCTGACGGGAGAGGGTATCGGCGGGATGCAAGCATTGCGTTGGGCTCGTCTTGATTTTGTTTCCTTTGCTGGTCGGCTGGCAAACCTATAACAGTACAGCGGTCAGCAATGTGCCGCCTGGTGAGAACAGGACCATTCATCCGGCTCCGCCAGGTGAGTATGCAGAGCTTGGCAAATCCGGTTCCAAAGACACCGGACACGATCCAGCAGGGCAAAGGCTTCTATGCGGCATTCTGTTCCCCCTGCCACGGTGGAAACTTCGACGGCAAGGGCTCGGCGGCCAGGGGATTTAATCCTCCCCGGCCAACTTCTCCGATCCTACGACGATCGCCATGCTCCAGGAAAGCTACCTCTTCTGGCGGATCAAGAAGGGCGGTGTCGGCCTCCCGATCGAAGGAATGCCATGGAAATCGGCCATGCCTCGCTGGGAACTCGAGCTTCCCGATGAGTGGATCTGGAAAATCATCATGGGTGAGTACGACGGAGCGCATCAATCGCCTCGGACATGGGAATAGACGAGGGTAGGCCTATATGCCTTCTGTGCTCGCGCACCGCGCACGCTCAAGAAGGTGCTCGGTGAACGCGCGCAGTGGAAGGCACATAGCCCCACCCTCTGAGGAGTGAGTAGGGAGTGAGTGAGGAGAGAGGACGGAACTTATGATACGCGGACTCAGTCAAATCGCTCCGAATGTCGTCGGCGGTGTGTGCCTTGCCATAGGGTTTCTGATCGTGCAGCCCGCCACAGCCGAGGAAAAGCCTAAGGCCGCCGCTCCAGCAGAAACTCAGGCAAGCTCGTCGATCAGTGCCCCGCTGGTGAAGGGTACTCTGCCGGGCGATGACCCAAACGCGGCAGTGTGGAGCAGCGCCCCCGTCGACATTCCCAATGTCGCCTCAAGTCCATTGGCCGACCCGCATTCTGGAAGCGACGGTCAAAGATATGATCGTACGTGGCTTGCACGACGGGACCAATGTGGCCATTCTCTTAGAGTACGCCGATCCGACGGAAGATCCGGACGATGCAGCGGCGGTTCAGTTCATGGTGGGTGACAAGAAAGCCCACTTTGCGCATGGCCAACCGATGGCGCAGGTCGAAGGCGGGCCGGTCAATATTTGGTATTGGAAGAACAAAGACGGCAAAGGCGTCGACATGAATGCCAAGGGCTTCGGCACACTCAAAATACAGACGCACCAAGATGTAAAGGCCAAGGGGAGCTACGCGAACGGCAGATGGAAAGTGGTCTTTACGCGGCCACTCGCGACCGAACATCCGGATGAAGACACGCAAATCGCGACAGCCGGGTTCATCAATATCGGTTTCGCTGCCTGGGACGGCAAGAAAGATCCTAGCAGCGGCGAGCTGAAGGAGAAGGGATCCCAAAAGGCCGTCTCCTCTTGGTGGTATTTCCGCGCAGAGGCGCCACCGGATTATACCGGTTATTACTATGCGGCCATCGCCGTGGGCCTGGCTCTCGGATTTCAGTTCGTTCTGATCCGCAAGCTAAAGAAAGGTGATTCAGCATGAAGGCGGCTCGCCTATACGTATTGGGAATCGTGGGGGCAGTGGTCTACGTTTGGGCCATGGTCACCGTGGCAGGTTGTGCCAACGAGCAAGGGGCGAAGGGACATGAACTCTACAGTCACTACTGCTCGCACTGTCATGGTGAGAGCGGAAAGCAGAACGAAGGATTCAATTGGTCCTCGATGCCCGATCCCAAGCCCAAAGATCTCACGAACAAGTCAGAGATGAGTACCTTTAAAGACGAAGATATCTTCAATACGATTTCACGCGACATGAAGGACACGAGTGAAGAAGGCGGGGATGAGATCGGAGACGACGATTTTGCCGTGCCGACCATGCCGACCTTCAAGTACACCCTGTCAGAAGAAGAAATCTGGGCCATTGTCGGGTATGTCCGTGGCCTCCACGGCATGAAGATGGAGTTTAAAGTCGAAGAGCGGAAGAAACAGCTGGCGGCAGCGCTCCAGACGGCCCAAACCAATTTGGAGCAGGCCACGAAGGCGTATGAGGCGGCCGAAAAGCAAGCCAGCGATGAGGCGGAAAAGAAGAGTGAAGCGCTCAAGAAGGACGTCGAACCGGACGAGTCCTCCTACGCCGATGAACTGGCAGCGATGAGCAAGGCGAAAAAGGAACTCGACGCCGCGCAGGCTGTCGTGACGAATCTCGTGACAAGGCCAGGAAAGGGTACGAGCGTTCCCAGGCCGGATCTCACGATAAAGCCGGACCAGCTTGCAAAGACGGTGGCGTATGGCCAACGGCTCTATGAGAACAAATATGGCTGTAACGGCTGCCATAGTATCGGCCCCGATGGCGGCAAAGTTGGGCCGGCGCTCGATCGGGCGGGCTTTAGATTGAACGGGACCTGGGTCTATCGATGGTTGAAGAACCCGCAGGTGATGAATGCGGAAACCAGGATGCCGGCGCTGGGGCTCAGCGATTCCGATGCCAAAGCCGTGACCCTGTACCTTACAACGTTGCGAGGGGAGTCTGATGGCGAGTCCGGGGCCCCGGCGGTAGCTCCGGCTGCGGCCCCGGCTCCTGCTCCGGCCGAGAAGAAGAAGAAATGAGCTTGGCAGGCTCAGGAAGCCTCGTCTATCTGGTTATCTAGTCTGTCTGGTCTATCTGGTTGGTCTAACATAAATAAATCAACCAGGTAGACCATATGAACAAGACAGACTGGGGGACTGTTTCAGCATCCGGTTAGAGCAGAAATCCTGCAATCATTCCAACGAAGACCGCGGCTCCCACCCATACGTGTTGCTGAAACATGCGGAAGGCGGTGGGAGGCGGCACAGCCTCTCTGAGCTGCAGGGCTTGCTTCAGACACCACACTCCAACGGCAGCGAGCGTGGCATAGTAGATCCAGCCGATATGGACGAGCCAGCCCGCGAGTCCCAGTAACAGCAGCATCGCGCTGAAAACCGAGCCGACTGCGATCCACGTTGACGAACCGAACAACAGCGCCGAAGACTTCACGCCGATCCGACGATCGTCCTCTCGATCTTGAAGCGCGTATATCGTATCGTACCCAATCGCCCAGAAGACTGTCGCAGTGAACAGGCACCAGGCTGGCGCTTCGATGTCTCCCGCGAGGCGGTCAGGCCATGATGGTGCCCCAGCCAAAGGCGATACCCAACATCGCTTGCGGGATGTGGATGACGCGTTTCGCAAAGGGGTAGAGTCCGGCCAAGAGGACGGCGACCGGGCTCAAGAGCATTGTCAAGGGGTCAAGGAGTAGCACGAGCATTCCGGCCAGGGAGAGGAGGAGGCCGACGATCAGCAGCGCATGTAGTCTTGCTCAGTTCACCCGACGCGAGTGGCCGTACCCGCGTGCGCGTCACATGTCGATCGAAAGATCGATCGGCTAAATCGTTGAGCACGACCCCTGCGCTGCGCATCACGAAGGACCCGGTGATGAAGATGGCAAGCAAGCGTAGCGGAGGCACGCCTTGAGCGGCCAAGGCTGGGGACCATAGAGTCGGGAACATGAGCAGCCAGGTTCCAGTCTGGTTCTGGAGACGGATAAGCCGGCTGGTGGCCGACCAGGAGAGCCGAGGCGGCGCCGGCGATTCCGGCGCCGGCGAAACAGAATCAGTCATGCGGATGAACTTAGCCGAGGGGTGCAGGGCTGTCAACGCCGAGAGTCTTGGTCTATTCTGTCTGTCTCGTCTATCTCGTCTATCTGGTCTGTCCGGTCTATCGAGGTTGTTTTCTTGTTTGATTCACACGAGACAGACCAGATAGACCGAAATAGACCAAATAGACCGGGCTCGTTCGTCGAGTTGTGCTCGTTGGATGTTTTTCTGTATAAGATTCATTGTGCAGCTAGTCCAATCAACGTGTCATTTCTTCCTGTTTCGCGCAGCCTTAGGGGTTGTTGCGGGACTGTGCGTCGTGGCGTTGACGAGCTGCTCGCTCTTCTCGAGTCGAGACGGCGCGATCGTCGGCTACTTTCTCCCCTGACCGTCCAGCTTCGATCCAACCCCAGTATTGCCGGGGCGCAACTGACCTATCAAGACGCCTGTGGCCAGGTCCAATCCTTGCCGATCAGTGCTCCATTGCAGGATGCCCTCAGGCGGAAAACAGGCCGCGTCTTCGAAAAGGTCCTGACGAGTGACCCAAGATCCTCGTCGATGCCGGATGGCTATGTCGATGCGGCGTTGGGCTTCAACCATGTGGATCTGGCTATCGTTCGAAAGGCCAACAAGCGTTATCCAGCCACGGTGACCCTGGGATTGGACTTTGCCTACCAGGCTGCCGATGGGGCCGTCCTCTACAGCAAGAAGATTCAAAGTATTGGTCGTGGCGAAGTGGATGTCACCGAGGCTTCGTGTGAGGTGAAGGGTCTCGATACCATTGCCCAAGAGGCCATTGGGTTCGTGACGGATGGGATGGCCAACCAACTTGGAACGTCCACCAAGATTATCGACGCGGCTCAAGCACAAAAGGTTGACGGCCCTAAGGCGGCTCCACTGCAGTCAGTGGTCGTCGTTCCTGTGCCGGTTCCAGCGAACGAGTCTGCCACAGTAGTATTCCGGGCAATCATCCGAAATGAGCATCGCATTCAGGTGCTCCATAGCGGTGAAGCTGTCGCGATCGAAGTCGAAGTCAAAAATGAAGGACCCGGCACCGCGCGGGCTGTCGAATTATCGGTGACCACCGCGACGCAGTTGATCGAGGGGATTCCCAGCGTGGTATCCGTCGGGGATCTGGCCCCTGGCGCCGTGAAGCGTGTGACGTTGGATGGCAAAGTCGGGATGGTCAACAATGCCGTGCAAGAAGAGTTGACGTTAATATTGCGTGCCGAATCCCCCTCGGTCCGGTTGCCGTCCGCCAAGAAGTTTCTAGTGGCAATGAAGCCTGGGGCAGCAGCAGAGGCTGTGGTTCTGCCGGTCGATGTCGACCAGCTGTCGAAACGGACCAGCTTACTCAAACAGCCGAAGGCTATCGGCATCGTCATCGGCGTGGGACGGTTTCGGGAGAGCAGCATCAGCCAGGGTCAAGTATGCCGCACGAGATGCGGAAACCATGGCCACGTACCTCAAATCGATCGGAGGGATTCCTCCCGAGCGTGTACGCACTCTCGTGGACACCCATGCCCTCAAGAGCGACTTGGCTGAGGTGTTTGACGAGTGGTTGCCCGAGCGAGGTGGACCCCAGCACAGTGGTCTATGTGTCGGTCACGGGTCGAGGGAGTGGTTGAGCCCGCCACCGGCACCGTGTCGATGCTGTTGTTCGACAGTACGGCCACGTCCACCGCGCGCCTCTATTCGCTTCGTCGGCTACAGGAGTCTTTGATGAGATTGCCGATTCACCGGGCCGTCGTGATGCTCGATCTCTCGCTTGAACTGGCGCCTGGCAAGGAGGCACCGGTCGGGATCATCCCGGTATGGGAACGGGAGGGCAGTGGGAAAGAGAAGATCATGTGGATGATCGGTAACCAGTCGGTTCAGGAGGCCCATAGTTACGACCAGGGCCAACACGGGCTGTTTACCTATCAATTACTCAAAGGCCTTGGCGGCGCTGCAGACCTCGATAAAAACGGCACCATCTTTACAGGAGAACTGTGCACCTATACCAAGGGGCAGGTGCTCAAGATGGCCCGCGAGCAGTATGGCAACGAGCAGGAGCCCCTGTGCCTCCCCGGGCCAGGCCAGGAGGCCTTGGTCAGGCTACAGCCAGTTGCTCAGTTCAAATAACGGTCCTTGCTTCCCAATAGCTGGTTAGTCAGCCAGCGCGTCGAGCATAAAGAGTCCCGTTTCTCATCTGTGGTTGCACGAAAAATCCCCTTGAGGCTGAGAAAGAACCCGTGTAAGTTGTGAGCTTTCCCGCCAGAGCCGGCGTAGCTCAGTTGGTAGAGCAGCGGTTTCGTAAACCTGATCCCGACAACAAGAGCCCCTTGTAATCCTCAATGGTTACAAGGGGTTTCTTATTGTCTCATTGGGTGACGGGGGTGGCGGGAGGTGGTATAAGGCTGCTCGCGGGCACAGTTCCGGGCACAGTATTCTAACGTGGAGCCCATGCCATCGCCCACTGATGCACGCGAACCAATCGACGGGAGGAAGCCAGGATGCAAGCTATCTGCGCCAAAACTCTGATGGCGATCGCGCTGGTGTGTATGCTGGCGCTCGTACCACCTATCGCTCAGGCTATCGACGCACTCCCGTCCTGGAATGACGGAGCCGCCAAGAAGTCTATTGTTGAATTCGTGGAGAAGGTGACCAAGCAAGACTCTCAGGAATTGGTGCCGATCGACCGAACGCATCGCCGTGTTCGACAATGACGGGACGCTCTGGGCTGAGCAGCCGATCCCTTTCCAGTTGGCCTTCGCGCTTGACCGCGTCAAAGGCGCTCGCACCGAAGCATCCCGAATGGAAGACCGAAGAGCCATACGCGTCGCTGCTCAGGGGTGACTTGAAAGGTGCGCTTGGCCGCCGGAGAGCCGGCTATTTTCAAAATCATCGTAGCGACGCACGCGGGCATTACCACCGAAGAGTTCGCATAAGATTGTCACCGATTGGATCGCAACCGCGAAGCATCCGAAGACCAAGCGTCTCTATACCGAGATGGCGTATCAGCCGATGCTCGAATTGCTCGCGTACCTGCGCGCGAACGGCTTCAAGACGTTCATTGTTTCCGGTGGCGGTGTCGAATTCATGCGCACCTTTGCGCAGAAGCTCGTATGGCATCCCACCCGAGCAGGTCGTCGGCAGCTCCGGCAGACTGAAGTTCGTGCTGCGCGATGGAACGCCCACGCTGATGAAGCTGCCGGAACTCAGTTTCCTAAACGACAAGGGTGGGAAACCCATCAGTATCCAAACGCTCATCGGCCGCCGCCCCATCGCCGCGTTCGGGAACTCCGACGGCGATTTGCAGATGCTCCAGTGGACGACCGCCGGGAGTGGCGCGCGCTTCGCCCTCATTGTCCATCACACCGATGCCGTGCGCGAGTGGGCGTACGACCGCAAGGCCGGGCTCGGCCGTCTTGATAAAGCGCTCGACGAAGCGCAGGCCAAAGGCTGGACGGTCGTTAACATGAAGGATGATTGGAACCACATCTTTCCATTCGAGAACGAGTGAGCGGCGATGCCGATCGCGACGGGTTGGAAGGTGTGCCCGCGCTGATCCTGCAACCATTCAAGGAACCGCATGTCCTTTAAGGGTACTACTCCAGCAGCGGCTGACAGCCGATGGCGCACCGAGCCACCTACCCAACCTGGCACCTACTGGTTTCGGCGTGAGCCCTCATCGAGAGAGATCATGGTGGACGTTCGTGTCACGGATGGAGTGTTGACGGTCTGGTGGCCGAACATCGATCAACCCGTCACCAAATTCAAAGCCTCTTGGCGCGGCCCGATCCCGCCATCGACTGGGCCGGGAAACCGATAGTCATTCTCCCCTTGCGCCATACTTTGCATCCCTCCTATAATGCGCCTCCCTGCGAGGCCCCGATGGCCTTCTCGATTCGCCCCTACCGTCGCTTCCCTGTGCAATGCGCTGTGACCAACCATGCGGGTCTGCTGTTCCACCTGCTGCTGGCCTATGTGTTTGGGTTTTGGGTCAGGACCTGCTCACATCGACCGGGACAAGCCTGAACTTACGCTGCTGCTTGAGCTGTGCCTGAAAGGATTGCAGACCACGCACGGAAGGCCACTACGGGGTACCTCGCTGCCTTCCGTTCGGCCATTACACCGGCACACCGCTCTGAACGTCCAGAGAGCGAGCGTGCCGGTTCCAATCATACTCGGAGGAGGACCACACGCAATCCTGTGGAGCAACACCCTACGGTCCTGCCTACGGTTGAATGAGCCCATTAATGGTCACCGTGCCGTTTGTCCCGGACTGGGAAGAGGCGTCGATCACACTGCTGGCATCCCGTTGCAGGACGGGACTCGTGATGTTGATGGTGCCGCCCTGTCCCACCGTCGCGGTGCTGAGAATCTGACTGTTCGTCAGCGTCATGTTCTTGGCCTCCACGGTGATACTGCCCCCGACAGACTGTGGGCCACCGGAGGAGGTCGAGGTCGTGATCAAAGTGTCCGTCAGCTTCACCCTTGCGGCTTCCACCTGGATCGTGCCGCCGACGTCACAACCCGTCGCGCCGAAATCGTGCTCTGTTGACTCGTGAACAGGCCTCCGCTATTGATAAGAATGGTGCCACCATCATCGTGAACCCCGTCTGCGAAGAGGACGGTGCCGTTGGTGAGACTCACGGCCTTTGTCCCCGTTAGGCTGATCATGCCGCCGTCAGAGCCCCCCAGCATTGAGCGTACTGCCGCGTTAGCGAGATGACGGGCGCATGCCATGGTAATGCATGCCGCCAAAGGCCCTCGTTCGCCCCGGCATCAATGCTCGTACCAGTGAGATTGATGCTCGTCCCTGCGTTCAAGTCAACCGTGCCGGCCTAGTGCACAAAGTCACTGCGGGCATCGAGGCTGCTGTTTCGAATGGTCGAGGCCGCCTCTGCTCACCAGTGTGATCGGCCCTCCTGAACCATCATCACCCGAAGAAGCAGGCCAGCGTGCTCTGATTCAGCGCGATGTTGTCGGCCCGGAGTGAGGATTGGCCCCCAACACAACATTCCACGGAACTCCTGACTTTGAGGTCTCTACCTGGGTGTTGGTGAGAGACACTGAGTGCGCGAAGCTACCTGAGCCCTGGAGTCCTTGCAATCGTCACAGCCCCACCACTCTCCGCGAAGACATCTCCGAGGGCCAAGATCGCGGAATCTGTCGCGGAGAAGGTGCCGACATTGAACGTGATATGCCCAGGCGTATTGAAGCCGTTTTCGGGCCGTCCAGATACGCTGGCGTCGATCGTGCTGTGATTCGAGAGAGCGACCTGCTCCGCCGTCACCTCGATGGTACCGCCAGCGACTGGAGGCTGGAAGAAGTTTGTGGATACTACGGCCTTAAGGGAGGAATTATCCATGACGAATTGTCCCCCACGAATCACCACGCTCCCAGCCCGCATGTTGCGCCACTCGCAGCTGCGCTGGCGTCAAGGGTGCTGCCTTGAGACAGATTGATGGTTCCCAAACTTCGAAAGCCGGTCGGCGTGAATCCTGCCCCCGGTCCCGACCCCGCGACGACAACTTCTCCCCCACGGTCGGATGCGACGGCTTGCCCACACTGACCAAGTGTGATCTGCCCGCTCGGAGCCGTGAGCGTGCCCGCCTGAACCGTGATATTTCCGCCGACCAGCGAGATGCCTGCGCCGTCCGCCACCGAGAGCTGGCTGCCCTGGACGGTAATCGCTCCCGGATTGGACCCTAAGAAGCCAAAGGCCGCCACCGGTGCGGTGCTCAGGAGCAAATCGGCCGAGGCAGCTGGAGATCGCGTTAAAGCGTACGCCATCGGCAAGGTTCAGGGAGTTCGCAGTGGTGAAGGTCATCATCCCCCCGACGTTGACCGTCGCCGTTGGCCCAAACAAAAACCCGGCTGGATTCATCAGAAAGAGATTGGCGTTCCCGAATCCGGTGGTTTGGATGGTGCCGAAGATGTTCGAGATGTTCCCTCCGGTGACGCGGCCAAGGATGTTGGAGGTGGCAAGGCCGGAGTCATTCAGAAAATTGGCGATGTTGTTGACTGGGCACATTGAAATCGCCAAAGCTATGAAAGAGGTTGGGCCCATTGCCTGGGCGCGTGCCTCCCGTGATGTCATACACGGTCTCGCCTCCGGGCAGGATTGTAGGGGCACCAATGTGGGTGTTGAGGCCAGATGGCGTAATTGGCATATCGGCTTGGGCCAGGGAGAAGGAGCACGGGATGGCAAGAAAGAGAGCGAGGCCGAATATGAGAGGTCGAACGAACCGATCGTGTTCCCGATGGGGCGTCTTCATGGCGAATCTCCTCTCAAATTAGTAGGCCTCAGTGACCACATGAAAAAGCCGGTCGGTGCACTTGCCCGAACGGCCAATAGAAGTTCTGTCCTGTTGCTTTGTGAAACCACCGCGAACCCCGCACCGGCATCCTAGTCGGGGCGAACCCTATACGCTCCCACCGAAGAAAGATATCCCCTCAGATGGAGACCCCTCTTTGGATGGCGCCTTAGTCGCGAACAGCTATGGAGGTGGATCTACATAAATAGGTGCTATTTGTCGGTCAGACAAAGGAGGGAGATTCAGTGATTGGAACCTATCAATGCCCATAACGTGACGGCTGGTGCTGGTGGTATCGGAAGTATGCGCCGGGGATACGGTGCTGGAAGGGTTAGAGACGGAAGCACGAGAGGCGACGGAAAGGCTTGTGGGCCGATCCGCAGCCGGTGCCGCCGTGGGAGTGGCGGAAGAGAACTCGGTGAGGCCGCGTGCCCGCAGACACTTTATGGCCAATATTTTGACTTGGACTTCTTGGCAGGCGTTTGCTTACTGGGCCTTCGTGGGACCGCAGCACGAGCCTTGATGACGAGATTGGAGGGATTACGCTTTCGCTTCGCTTGTGGTTTCTTCATGCCCATATCATGCCAGAGCCGTAGGGCCCTTCGCTAGTCGCTCACGATTTCTCATGCATTGACGGCATGACTCCTGATGGTGTTGTAGCCCTGTGGAGCTCAAGTCCATTTATTCTATCGGCACCCGGCTTCCTTTGAGGTTTCGGTCCATCGGGGGATTGATGCCTTCGCGTGGGGAGGCGCCACATCAGGATTCGTTGACATGCTTGGATCGATGTTAGGCGGTGTCACGGAGATGCTGGGATCTACGCGCCTCTCCGGCGTGTGCACGATACCCGGATCCATATGGGATGGAGGGATAGCCGGAACACCAGATTCTGACGGCTTCTCGGGAGTGATCTTAGGAGCTGGCCCGCTCCCGCTCTCAGGCGGTTGGGCAGGCGGGGGTACCTCGGCAGCGATGGCGAATGCCGGAAGGAGTGTCAGGATTGCGAGTGCCACAAGTCGATGAACTTGCACTCTGGTACTCTATACCATTCCTGAACCAGTCCGCTAGCGCTCAAGCTCCCCTCACCGCTTGACAACATTCCTCCAATAGGGCTAAAGAGAATTCTCGCGGGCCTAGGGTGGCCGCCCGAATCGCCGTTTCCCGACGGTGCGGCCCGCGACCCTCTTCGGGATGCTCAACGGGAGGGAGCGCATGGTACGGATACAGGGCGCCGACAATAACACCAAAACATATCGCGGACTATCTAACACACGCTCCAGAGAAATTTGAGCGCGCCGAGCCTTCACGCGGAAGAGGCGCCCATGCCAGCGCGTAAGATCGTGGCGCGGCTCTCTGCGGGCATCGGAAATCCTGATGAACCCTCCCTGCTCGAGGCTAGGCCGTTGCCTCAGCCCATGAACGGAGAGGAGCTCATGGCGCTCACTTCAGAGGAATTCGTGATCAGAATGTGGCCCGTGACGGTATCGAATTCCTGACGGGCTCTCCCGACGTGTGGGATCGTGAGATCGAGCGTGCACATCGAAACCCGTCACCCGAGAGACTGTGGGCCAGGTTTGAGGCGAGACTGATCCTCGCTTATAGGAAGACCAAGGATCTCGAGACCCTGAACCGAGTGTGGTGGGAAGCGTGCAACGAGATGCAGGCGGCACAGGCGGAAGCCTATACGATGAGACGGCGCGCCAACCAGGACCGTGGCAAGACCCTTGGAAAAGACACTGTAAAACAAAAGCAAGAGTCCCGGGACCGGCGGCGAAGTGTGATAGCTTAAGAGCCTCCCACGCTATGATGATCTATCGTCTACCGACGCTGCGCGGGTCTTTGCCGAGCAATACCCTGAACTGACAGGCTTCGTACCCTCCGCCATGACATCGGCTGGATTAGACGGAAAAAGAAATAATTGTAGACCATTGGCATTGAGCTATCGCTAACTGCCAAACCCTCCCCTAGAATCCAACACAACCAAGAGGTGTGTTGGATATGCCACTCAATATCAAACCCGATCCTCACGCGTCCCACGATCCCGATCTAACCGCGCGCATCGCCCGCGTGCAGCGGGACCGTGCCCAACGGATCGCTGCCCTCTGGGCTTGCCCAATTCTTAGCGATGTAGAAGTTCCTGAAGTGTTGCACATTCCGGTCTCCACCTGGCAGCTCAGGAAGCGAAGCGCCGACGCGCCACCAATTTTTAGTATCGGCAAAAGATCGTATTGCCGCACGGCCGAGCTGCTGGCCCGGTGCGAGCGACTGAAATTTATACCTATGGAACAATACGAGATGAGATGAAAAACCGCTGCCGGGACGGCGAATCCTCGGCAGCGGTAAAACTCACGGAGCGAACGGCGATGCTTATTCTACGCATAGCGACAATACAGCGCAAGGGCCGACGATCCAGCCAGACAGATCCACATGGGTTTGAGTCAGTCGGTGACATTCTCCGTCGCCTGCGGAGGAAGCCGAAGCGCAGATGACCACGACATTCTCACGGCCGCTTTCGTTGATGATCGATTCCCTGATTGACGAAGAGCAGCGCCTTGATGAGGAGCCGCCTTATTGTGGGCGGTGGCGCATCGTCACGACGGAGTGCGCCATGAATCCGCTTGATCACAATGGGACGCCCGCGATGCTCACAGAAGCCCTCAAATGTGCCGCCTACGGCTGGAGGGTCCTGCCGGTGAAGTGGGAAAAGTGCCTCTCGTCAAAAGACTGGCCGCGCCTCGCGACGTATCGACGAGGCCACCATCAGGCATTGGTGGAGCCAGTACCCGGACGCGCAATATCGGTCTCGCGACCGGGGAAACAATCCGATCTGCTCGTGTTGGATATCGATCCAGGCAAAGGAGGCGACGAGTCGCTGCGCAGCCTCGGAAGCGCAGCACGGCACACTCCCCAGACCATTGAAGTGCTCACCGGGGAAGGGGGCGCCATTGCTACTTCACACACCCCGGCCCTGCCGGTCGGCAATTCGGCGAGCGCTGCTGGGGCGCTGGCCTCGACATCAAGACGGAGGGTGGCCATGGTCGTCGCGCCTCCCGAGTATCCATCCCACGACCGGCCATACCTACGAATGGGAAGTCGCGCACCATCCCGCTGACGTGCCGCTCGCCGAGGTGCCGCCCTGGGTGCTCCAACACTGATCGCGACCAACGGACCCGAGGCCCGCCTTCGTGGTCCCCAGCAGCATATCCTGGATGGGCAGCGCAACGACATACGCTGTACAAGACGGCGCGCTCGTTGAAGGCGAAGGGCCTGAGTCGTGAGGCGATCCGTGCGGCGCTTACAGACCGAGAGCGCCGTGAAATGTACCACCCCGTTTCCGGCAGACGAACTGGAGCAGCTCGTTGAGCATGCCTGGAATCAGCCGGATCGCTCGGCCTTCACGCAGAATGGCCGCACACAGGTCCATCAACACGAGACGCCACATGATTTACACCCCACCTGAATCAGCATCGGAGCCCGTCTTCTCAGCCTCGTGACCGCCCCAGACAGTTTCATCTCACAATATGTCACATATGCGACCACTCGCACGGATGCGCCGGCAGAGGCGCACGAGGCCCTCGCGTTCGGCATCTTATCGGTTGCTCGCGTCCCATGTGCGGCTCCCGATCGCAACGAGCCCGCGGGGCTGGTCGCTCGTGCTCTGGATTCTGTATTTGGTCAACAGCACCGCCGGCCGAAAGTCTACGGTGATCGACCTCGCCATCGACCTCGTGCGCGACGTGCTGGGCGAGGCGGCGTTGATATTTTGGGAAGGCAGTCCGCAGGGCCTCCTCCAACGCCTGCAAGCTCGCGACGGTGAGGCCACGGTGTTTGTGCGTGATGAGTATGCGAGCCTGATGGCCGCGTTCAATAAGAATGGCCATTTGTCGGGATTGCCGCAAGTCTTGATTAAAGCGCTTCGACGGAAGTCCGCTGGAGAATGTCCGGACGAAAAAGAAGGGACCCGATGGGGAGAAGCATTCCGACACCGACCGAGTTGAACACCCTTACCTTGCACAGTTCGCTGCAGCCCCTTGGGATGCCTTCATCCAGCGAGCCACGGTGGATAATCTCCTGGATGGATTTCTGCCGCGGTTCGTCGTCATCACCGGATCCGCCGCCGGACGGCCATTGCCGCTCCTCACTCCATCTATCACCGCGGCACGTGCAGGCCCTCATCCGCGCAACTGAACACCTATACGCTTCGGGCGCAGTCGATCCAGCATGTGCTCCTTGCTCCAGATGTTCTGGAGGCGCAGTGGTCTCTGGAGCAGACCTTTCTGAGACTGGCCGAGACCTCGGGACGACCGGACGCCGCGGGTCCTTCCCTGAAACGATTAGCCGAGACGGCGTTAAAAGTGGCGGCGCTCCTGGCGATCGAGGACGCCACGAACGGCGTGCCTTTCCATCCGAAGTGAACACTTTACCCTCGCGACCTCGTATCACCACCCGCTGGGCGGATTCGTCGGTGCGCCTAGTCGAAGCACTGGGAGCGACCAGTTTTCAGAAGGAATGCACCAGCGTGCTCCAGACGATCCAACAGCGTCCTGGGGTGTCGGTGAGCCTGCTCTATCGCACCCATCGGCGGCTGAGGAAACGCGAATTCGACGAAATCTTAGAGGCTTTGGATCTGCAAGGTCGCATTCGCATCGAGACACAGCCGACGAGCACGCACGGACGCCCACCGCGTCTCGTCTACCCGATTGGAGGCGCGCCCGGTATGAGGCCTCATGGTTAAGGAGATGTTTACCATTCGACCTTTTCTTACACTTCTTACCCTTCTTTCCCTGTCGTACCTATGGCGTGAACGGAGCCTTAGAGGGAGGAAGGAAAGGAAAGAAAGGAAAAGAAGTAAAAGAAAGAATAGAAGGGAAGGGATGGAGAGAACCACGGGAAACAGACCCGATGGGTACCCTTCAAGTCACGGTACGTCTCTCGTGCGCGAGGTACCGCATGATCAGCTCGCCAGAGCGGCGTGACCGGTCTCGGGGCCCAGGGTTTAGCGCTGAACTCTGGGAAACCTCGGAAGCGGTAGGACAACTTGAATGGAAACGAGAACACGTGAACTGGTAAAGCAGAACACCCCTCCTCTCGGTACCCGGCTCTCGACGGGGCAAGCCTGGCGCGGCCACGAAATGGGGATGCAGGGATCTTCGGAAAGTCGGAATCCGGGCACAGTCCGGGCACAGCGATGATGGAAACCACGCACTCAGAGCGGCATGAGCTGATGGAACAGCGGTTCAGTTAACCGTGGTTCCGATGGTCCGCTCTAGACCTACACGCCGCTGCGCACTATCTTGGTGTCTCAGCCTGGACGGTGCGGGATCTGGAAGCCGCAGGCACCGTGCCGCGTATTCGCATTCCCCTCTCCAACGCGGGTGAACTGCGAAAGCTACTGTTTGACCGGGGCGGACCTTGTGACCGGCTGATAGAGGACTGGAAGGACACGCGATCATAAAAAGGAGGAGTCATGCTCGCCACAAAAATCCGTTCGCAGCCACCCCTCCCGTTCTGTCGGAGAAATCCCCTTGGAGGCAGCGAGAGACGCCGAGGCGGGGAAGCGATTGCTGCAAGGAAGGACGGAAGCCCACGTCACCAGGCTCACGGGTGAGATCGACGCCGCACGCGTGACCGTGGCGCAAGCGCAAGACCATCTCCAACGAGCGTATGGTCGAAGGCGCGGATACGACTGCCGCAGCTGACGCGTTACTCCGCGCAGAGAACCGCCTGCGTGCGTTGGAATCGGTCTTGACCATTGCCCGTCAGAAACACGAACAAGCGCTCGCTGACCGGGAGCGTGCCGAACAGCTGGCCCAGCGGGAAGCTTTGCGTGAGAAACTGATCCAGCTGAACGAAGCGGGGCGCGTGGTCGATGCGTGCGTTGCGAGCCTGAAGCAGGCACTCAGCGTCGTGTGTCCCCCTGATGGATGACACGCGGGCCTTCGGGTTCGATCTGATCAACCTGAAACTCAATGATGCACAAACATTCTTCAGGCAGTGGCTACTCGATTCGTGCGGCGCCATGCGTGGATGCAGGACCGGTCTCGACGCGTTCGTCAAACGCGCCTCATGGACGGCTACGCTCCCGGACGAAAATCAAGCGGATCACGTGCGCTTGAGCTGAGACGCCGCCCAAGCCGCGCCCCAACTGGAAGATCGGAGACTGAAGTTGGACACGCAGTCTGAAATTACGCGGGAAACGAGGCGATGGAAAACACTGAACACCTGACGGATCAGCAACGCAAGTATGTCCAGCACCTTGCCGCTGGTATGCCCTCGCGAGCCGCAGCCAAAGCCGCTGGCTATGCCGACTCGTACGCCCGTGTTGCCGCGTACCGGCTCAGGTCTAAACCCGCCGTGGCCGCTGCCCTTGAGGCGATACGTCAAAAGGGATGCGAAATGGCGGCGTATGGGTTAGCTGGAGGCCATGAAGGAGGCGGAGGCCGTGTGTGATTTCGCGATCAAACATAAAAATGCTAATGGCCTACTGCAAGGCGACCGAGCTCCGGGCCAAGCTGTCAGGACTCCTCATCGACAGAATTGAGGTTGTGCCGGTGGATCTCAAAGGAGCATTGGAACAAGCGAGACACCGCGTCGTGATGGTCAACGCGCCGCCGCCTTGTGCGGAGCCGGTGCCCGACTAGCCGTAACCGGGGCGCACATTGGACCCCGCACATACCGGGCAATCCACCCAGGGATTGAGTCGGTGCGAATACAGCCACAGACCTCTGCGCGATGGTGAGTCAGGAATGTGGACGGAAAATGTTAGACGAAAGAATCGGCATAGCCGGGGTACCTACCGGCGTACCCCCAAGAATCGCCAAACGACACACGGAGACCAGTACCTCCGCTGTCACGCGATGGTGTTTCTCTAGATTTTGAAAATTTTTGTAGTGCGTGATGCTGAAGACGTTTCCTATTTTTGAAACCAGAAAGGGCCACACCATGAACGACTTCAACACCTCAACCACTCCCGCGCCATCCACAGCGAACACTCCCCGAAGCAAGCGCTCTCACAGCCCCCGTGGGTCCACCGACTGCCCTGACCGCACCGTCGGGAACTGCGTTGCAGATTGCGCAAATGCTGTCGGCGGGAACCATCGACACTCGCCAAGCTGGTCACTTATCGAAGGCCGCGAACATCGACACCCTGGCTGTCGCTCGTCGCGCTGCATACCCTGCGTGAGGTCGGCACAGCGCAGGGGCCGGATATGCGCTCGCCAGAAGTGAAGGAACTCGATGCGCAATTTCCGCCAGCGAAACCGGAAGAATTTGTCATTCGGTATGGCGATCCAGGCCAAGAACCGACGATGACGCCAGAATTGAAGCAGTTCGATCAATCAGCAAGGACGTGGTTATCCGAGGGTCAGTTCCCCGTGGGATCGGAAACTCGCTCATCAACGCGATTGCGAAAGTCGCGCAGCAAACCCAACGCATGACCGAGGGGGAGCTTGAAGCCTACGGACACAAGGAGTTTGAGAAATTGCAGCGGGTCCACGGCCCAGCCCTAGAGGAGAAGCCTACGCGACGCCGGTCGCATGGTCGAGGCGCTCGGAACAGAAGCAGCCTGGCTTGAAGAATCTGTTGAAGTCGAAAGGCATTGGCGATAGTGCGATGGTCGCCAACATGTTGATCGCCCATGCGCAAATCTATCATGCGCGCAAGGGGCGCTAAGCGGCCCGCGGCGGCTGGTCTCAGGGGTGGGGCGGGTCGTCCGGGGAATGGGACGGGGCGAGTTCCTGGTCCAGCGATCGGAGCCACGTTCACCACGACCGCGCGTTCGTCCTTGGTCAGCCCAGTGTGGGCATGCGCGAATCGAACGATGGTGTCGCAGGCTCGTCGAAACTCCTGGACGTCTGGTGGCAGAGTGGATTCCATAGTCCTAGGTTCTCACACGCGCGATGGGGGTGGAGCTAGGAAAGCCCCCAGTTGGAGAAGAGGCGGCACATGAGCGGGGCGACTGCACCATTCTATCGGTGGGAACTAGGATACGGTATCGGCTGGTGAGACTGGGCTCGGTGACGCATTATCCCGGGCCATTAGTTTTAGTTATCGGAACATCACCGCAACCACGGTGCCGGCCGCGACGAGAAGACTGAAGGCCACCAATGCATCGAAGAGCGAGCGCATAGCGTCACTCCCGTTATGTGAAGGATAGCGCCAATATGGGTTTCCGCAAACCTGGGATATTCCCTAAGAATTTGTCCTCAGGACCAACGAAGAACGGTTGAGGAATGACGGTGATGTGACCGCTTTGGGGCATCGGGGCCACGGACTATGCAAAAGCGAAGACTGGAGGCAGGCCGATGAAGCACAGAGCGAGGATACGCATGGCGCACCTCCTTGGGGAGCGGGATGGTCAAGGCATTATAGCAGAGTGAGTATGTCTGACGTGTGACAATCCGCTCACGCGGCCTGTCTCGGGGCGAGGATTCTGAAGACGTGGGAGGCGTGAAGCTGGCGCAGACGACATGGGTAAAGAGCTGGCGGGACACTCAATCTCGGACAGGTATTATTTTTGGAGAATCGATGCGCAGGCCTCCCGGAGTCGGCGGTGGCGGAGGAGATCCTACTGGCATGACGACCACAACGCGGCTCGGGCGCGACTCATGATGGCCCCGATTATAGGCCGTAATGAAGTAGTACTGGATCTCTGTCGGGGTCCCGATATACAAACTCGTCTCGCCCTTTCCCAACGTAGCGAGAAGAGACGCCCCAGCCTTCGGCGTGCAAGGGAGCCCACTGCGGTGATAGACGCGATATCCGTCAACATCGTGTTCCTTGTTGGCATCCCACGTCAACGTGGCACCCCACGCAGTGCTCGACCACAATACGAGAACTCCAGTGATGGCTCTTGCCCAGTTCATACGGATACTTCTCTATATTTCCCAGCCCTCTTTACTTCCCCTTCGGCAGGGAGGCCCTCTGCTTCTTGCTGTTCTGCCTGGACAGCATTCTACCTCAGTTTTGAGATGGGCGCTTGCACGAAAGGTCACGACTCTGCGTGGCGAGATCGTGACTTCCTCGCCTGTTCGTGGATTCCGTCCTCGGCGAGCGGCCTTATTGACCGTGACCGTAAACACGCCAAAGTTGGCGAATGCTGACCGGTTCACCTTTTTTGAAGGGTAGGATCTGAATGACTCAAGAAACCAATTTCAGCCTGAAGCGTGGCCGACTCTTTCTCCGAGACTCCCGGCTGCTTGATGAATTCGCTGGAGCGATCTCCGTCTTTTGCATCTGAGTGCTTATCTCGACTTCGGCAGGCAGGCCCCTTCTTTCCGAGGTCGGCCACATGGTTGCTCAGAGCAGTGCGGTGACGTAGTCCCTCGATGGATGCGTGCTCTGGCGGCCGCCAGCCGCTTTCAGCTTCGCGATCAGGTCCTTGGGCATATCTCGCAGGCTGAGAACCGTTGTTTCTTCCTTCTGAGATCGCGGCTTCATGGACGCACAGGGTACTCATTCCAGTCGACACAGTCAAACACCACTTGACACCATATGCTGCATTGGTGCTATCAATTGCACTCATGTGGTGCATCGCATGAAAGGAGACATCGCACGATGAGATGCAGCGACTCAACATCCAACTTCCGCGAGACTCTGAAAACCAAACTCGACGCCGAACGCAAGCGCGGCACGAGCGCCGCGGGGTTGATTCGGCATTTGCTGGAGCAGCATTTCAAGGGGAAGAAGGCGGCATAACGCATCATCAAGGATGGTCAACGATGGGCATGATCTACAATCGAGAGACGATAGAATGACGAAGCTAGGCTGGCATCAGTGTCGCGGGAGCGGGTGGACTTTCTCCGTGTTCCCACCAAGCGTTTCCAGGGCGACGGGGGCAGGGTTCTCCTTTTCGAGGGCTTTCTTAACCGACGCAGCTTGGCGTGGCTCAGCTGCCTCTTTGAGGATGTCCGCGACGATCAGTGCGTCGTCTGCGTGCGTGCGTGGGTGTGTAGGCATGTCTCCCGACCACTATAGCGAGAAGATCGGCAAGGGTCTGGTCAGAATTGCTCAGATAGCTGGAATTGATGAGGCAGAAGTTGCGGATCAGCCGAAGAACCACAGCAGAATCATCGCAACCGTCGCGGCGATCGGCGCCAGTAATGCGAGCGCGTCTCCCTTCAATGTATCACTATAGCTCTTGACGACGACGCCGGAGTTTCATGATGGGCACCTCGAATCGAGGTAAATCACCCCATGCGGGCCGACACCAGGACCACAGTTGGTCGCGGTCCTGGTGTCGGGCGCGGAAGGAGGGTCCGCGCTGAGGAAACGCTCAGAGGCTTGCGACAACCCCGGCGCCCCTGGCGCTGTTCCCTTTTATACACTTCTCGAACCCGCCTCCGGCGCTGACGCGTGGAACTGATCAACAGCCACCGCGCCGGGAGGACAAAGAACCATGGGCAATGATCTACAAACGAGGCGAGGTGTTCTGGATCAAATAATTATTAGCGGCGGCGAAGCCGATTCGGGGAAAGCACCGGCACGGCCAAACAGAAACAGGCGGAACGGTTTCTGAAAGACCGCGAAGGCCGTGTGGCGATCGGTGCGCCCGCGTTACCCAGACTGGAGCGCATCCGGTTTGCCGAGATCGCCGACGCACTGATTGAGCACTACCACGTCACGGGTGACTCGGCAACTCCGAGATGTGCAGGTCAAACTCAAGCCGGTTCGGGCGTGTTTCAATAACCAACGGCTGGTGGCCATCGATCAAGCGAGCCTTACTGCGTATATCGCGACACGCCAAGCCGCTGGCCTGTCTAACGGCACGATTAACCGTGAACTCGCATTGCTTGGGAAAGGCGCTGCGGCTGGCTGAGGAGCGCGGACAACTACTCCGGGTCCCGCGCATTCATCTCTTGCAGGAGTCCGCGCCGCGATCCAGGCTTCTTCGAGCGTAGCGACTTTGAGCGCGTGCGGAAGCATCTCGGCCCAGCGCCCGATCTCCAGCTGGCCATCTCGCTGGCCCACGCCTTCGGCTGGCGGATGCAATCAGAAGTCTTGCAGCTGCAACTGAGTCAGGTCGATCTGGCAGCGGGGACCTTGCGGCTTGAACCAGGGACGACCAAGAATCGCGAGGGGCGCACCGTCTATTCTCACGCCTGAGCTGATCCCGCTGGTGAGCGAACAGATCGAGCGCGTCAAAGCGTTGTCGCGCAAGCTCAACCGGGTCGTGCCCCATCTGTTCCCGAATCCTCGAAAGGGACGGTTTCAAGGTTCCCGGCTTCGAGACTTCAGGAAGGCCTGGCTGACCGCCTCGCAAGAAAGCTGGACTGGATCGGGATGCTCCGGCACGATTTCCGACGCAGCGCCGTGAGAAATTTGGTGCGGTCTGGGGTCGGGGAGACGGTGGCGATGAAGATCAGCGGACACAAAACGCGCAGCGTCTTCGATCGCTACAACATCACCAGCGATGCGGACTCTCCGAGATGCCGCGCGAAAGCTTCACGGGCACAATACGGGCACAATTCGCCCGCCGTTGGTAGACACGGTTCACGCAAGTGCGCTAAATTAAACCCCGCGCCGGCGTAGCTCAGTTGGTAGAGCAGCGGTTTCGTAAACCGCAGGTCGTCCGTTCAATCCGGATCGCCGGCTCCATAAAACCCAGCCGATGTTTCAACTGGTTCACGGTTGACCGAAACCGCTCCCGCGGCCTACCCAGTTCTGCCAGTGTAACCGAAAGTGTAACCTTTTCCTGCTCGTAGTAGGTGGCGAGGGCCTTCGCTGCCACCTTGAGGTCTGCCCGTTGACGATGTTATAGCGGTCGAAAACGCTCCGGGTCTTGTGGCCGCTTGATCGCCATCGCCACCTTCTCAGGAATCCGGCTCTGGTCATATTCGCGCACCGCTGTCCGCCGGAAGTCGTGAACAAAGCGCGCCCTTCAAGACCCAGTCCGCTTACAGGCTTGCTTCCAGCACCGCTTAATCTCCCAGCAACCGTTCCCCGTGGCGCTGGCAGACCCACGGCGAAGCGGGATATGTGGCCTCGTGTCGTCGCTTTGCCTCCAACAAGACGCGGTGTAGATCGGGAGGCGGGTAGACCACCCTGGATGTTTCTGTTTTGGTCTGCAACGGGCGTTAGTGAAGGTTTGCCCTCCACAAGGTCAACCTGAGACCATTTCAACCCCAAGACTTCCCCGATCCTCAAGCCGGTGCAGTAGGCGATACTCACCGCAACCTGAGCGTAGTCAGGCAAGACTCCGCGCACGGCGAGGTATTCCTCATGCGAGAAAGAACCCGGAGCGGACGTTATGTCTCCTCCAGCATGGGGATATGGGGAATCCGGGCCACCTTTGGAGGGCGTAGATTGAAGGCCAGCTTGAACATTCGCTTGAGGACAGGCCAGCTCTCGATTGATCGTCCCGAAACAGCCGCAATCCTCTAACTTCCCGCCGGGTGCCCACAGCCTCCTTGACGCGATCCGTTACTTGTGATGGCTGAAGCCCGGTGAAGGTGTTTGAAGTGGGTTGATGGGTGGGTGATAAAGTCATTCAACCGCCGGACTGATTTTCGCTCATTTCAGCGCGTAGTCTCGCCGTCGGATGCCGTCTACAAGGTCCTCAAACCGTGTCCGTTCCGTTTGGGGTCCATGATGAAGGCCACTAGCGACTTGGCCTTCACGTCCTTTGAGCTTGCGCCGCGCTTCAGTCTTGTCCTCGGTTTCTGTGCTCTCATAGAACGGACGACTATCCCGGTAGTACTTCATCCACCACGGGCCTTGCTCTACGAGCAGCCCTGTTACTGCGTCCCGTTTCTTCCGCCGATATAACATCCCCATAGGCCACCTCCTCACTACTCGTCTACCAGGTCAGCAACCTCTCTACCTTCAACGCCTTCGCCACCCCTCGCAACTTGTGCTCAGCTGAAGGATCAGCCGCCGCCCAGCTCCACGTTGCACGGGTAGGGTTCATCACCTCATCGCCTGTGCCTTTGAGAGCGAGGCGCCTTCTGGTCAGACCGCCCATGTGTTCGCGTATGGTCAGTAGCTTCGGCATTAGCTTGATACGGTAATTGCTCTTATCAAGCATCTCCTTGTCAAGCCACATTTTCACTGAACTTTGTTGTGCTCTCGATGAACGCATCCATGTCAGCGGGCATCCACATGCACCCGCCGACCCGCTCGCACTTGGGGTAACTCCCCGTTCCAGGCCAGTCGCCGCACTGACCAGGTGGACCGGCCTGAGTGCACCGCCCGCCTCCGGGAGGCTGTAGGGCGCTTAGCGCGGGTCTTGCCTGCATGGTCACTGCACCGGCCCTCCTGCTAAGACATAGCGCCGCGATAACACCCGGACCGCTTCCAATTGAACTCCAAACGATGAGTCCTCAATGACACTGTAGCTACTAATCCAACCATCTCCCCCGATGAAAGAACGACCTGTCCAACACAGGGGCCGAGTTGTTTGCTGTACCAAGCGACCCAGCAACCAGGCAGCAAACCCACCTCCGCACCTTTGTCATTTTTTGGGGGTGTGAGTACTCTCCATACCTTCTCCTTCTCTCTCATTCTGACGCTGAGCTAGGTTAAAAAGTGACCTGGTGCGGAGGTATACACCTCCCCGATTTTTGATATAGGCCAATGCCTTTAGCAGCGCCAGAAATTCAGGTGAAGCGTCAATTAACCAGTCAAGGAAGCTGATTGAGGCTGGTGTATCCATGCCAGGTTCGTGATGCACAAACGGGAGCCGCCCCAGCTCTTCCATCTTGCTGTTAGCAGTCTGATGGTGTTTTGCTCGTAACGCTTCCACTGAACTTCTTGCCACAGTAAGCGGCATCCCCGCCTACGGTGCCTTCAGGGCCAGGAATACCGCACGGCGGTCCTGGGGCATGGACGATAAAGTGACCTGCACGATCATAGGTAGATTCACGTTGGTAAGCTTCCGTCCATGTGCAAAGTGCGTGTCCCCTTTACAGGTTGTACAGCACTGCGTAGGCGCGCTGCGGTGGGACTCCACCGTATGGGCTGTCCTGATCAAGGTTCACGGCCCGCATCACTGTGCCGCCAGCAGTCGGGCATTTATTGTCCAATCCACTGCACCACTTCGTGCGGGTCAGTGTTGCTGTCCCACTGCACGCCACGCACACCACCATACTGAGTAGCGAAGAGCTGCTCAAGGAACTTCTGAACAACCTGTCGGTAAATCTACATGACGAACACCGTACGGAACAGTCGGCTTGACGAGGTCGTCCAGCGTCACTCCGGCGCTGTTGTCCATGAGGAAAAAGAAGAGTCGGCTCCCCAAGCTGGGCCATCGCCCACACTTTTTTATCGAACGGTGCTGCGGGCCATCCGAGCCAGGCAAAGAGGTAGTCCCCGCTATACCCACGATGCCCGCGCGTCCCGCTGTCAGGACTGGAATTTGGCCATCGAGGACGAGCGAGGATCGCAAAGCGTCTCACCAGGTCGTCCTCTTTCCTCGAAAGATTGGTATAATTCAGGTGTGACCAACACTTTGTGTCGGATACGCGGAAGCAGTCTTACCTCCGTAAGCTTTGAAACGTTGGCGGCATGGCTGACAAACGCAGCTGGAGTAAAGTTATCGGAGACATAACATAGGGTGTCTTATCGACTCTTCGCCTCTGCGAACATCTGTGCCACCGTGGTCTTGCCAGAGGCCGGGGGCCAACATAGATCAGGGCCACTTGGATCGTGTTGTCAGTAAGTAATAGCGAGGCACACAGCTAGCCCCAGATCAACAGCAGGCCACAAATTGTGGAAATGCCGTTCTATCGTTAAGCGAACCACTGCGATGCTGCCACTGCTTTACCCGATAGAAGTTTCCGGGTGAGGCACTCGACGCGCGCCCTAGGTCCTCTAGCACTGCCGTCCCTCCCCCTGCTCGTTACTTGGTGTCCAATGTCACAGGTGAATGCACCTCCTAACGTTTGTCATGGCCAGGCGCTCTGTCCTCCCCATCCACCCCCGTTCACGCCCCGAGGTGGGGCTGAGCGCGTTGGCGGGGGTGCAGTAGCCTCGCTCGATAACTTGTGCGATGCCTCTTCTTTAGTCATTCCACTTTTCCTTTTACTTCAATGACCTGGGGCGGTGTGTTATCAGGGAGCGCGCCAGGCTGGTAACTCTTAGCTTGTAGACGACCACTACCTTCTGATCTGCCTTGGTGCAGTCAGGCCAAGGAGGCGGGCCGCCATGTCTGCCCCTCTAGTCTGCCTTTGTTGTCTCGGGTTACGGCTTGGTTCTGTGATGACCCCTTCGTGACTGGAAGAGCACGAGTGGTGGTGGGAGCTCCAAGGGCTTCGTTGACCCGTTGGACCACCTTCTGGGTGAGGGCGACTTGTGCGGGGGTGTCGAAGCCCGCCTTGTCAAAAGAGGTCGTCACGGGAGGAGGGAGGAGCGCCCAAGAAGCTCCCCCGGACTTACGAGGTGGGTGTGGCATGGTGGCGTCGGTGTAGAGCGGATAAAGAGGATTGGAGAGTTTCGACTTCGCTATCCCCAGAGGACGCGGACTTTGGGTCTGTAGCGTGACCTATTGAAACGGCCAGCGGCGTTCTATGTTGCGCGCTTTGGCTGCAGAGGCGTGGGAGGTGGCGTTCGCTGCATCCAATCCATTTTAGCGGCGGCGGCAGGAGTCTTATAGGGCGTCCGAGGGCCATGCTGAAGCTCCTCGTAGTGTCTGAAAGTGCCCTGGGCTCCATCCTAGGGCAAGGTCGCTGGTTTGGTGGTCTCTGTGACAGGGCTAACTTCGGTGGGGAGTGATGTGCAACTATCCCCCATGCCAGAGTATACCGCGTGCACCTAGGTATCATTTCTGACGCATCCCTCCTCACCTGTGAGTGTACCTATACGTGTTCTGGGCTAGCTGGTCCGGGCTGAGGGCGGGGCGCGCCTCGGCGTGCGCTTTCCACAGGGGCGCAGCGCTCCCTGCTGGTGAGATGTACGGGTTAGACGATGCAGGGGGGCGGAGGATCGCAGTGAGAGCGGTTGCCTGTCAGGTAAGGGAGATACAGTGCTTATAGAAAAGGTTCAAAATATTTGGAAATTTCAAAGGCCCCCTTGTCGCCAAGTGTCACGGTCAGGTTAACGGTGATACAGTGCCAGCACATTGAGCTGCAAACGACTGACTTGTTCATCCTATTCGGGAAAGGACCATTACCATGACGAATCTTTCTACCCGATGGATCACTTTCACAGCTTTCCTCCTGGTTCTAGTGACCCTTGCGCTTTTTATGTTACGCCATGCGTCGCGCCGCAGGGTGCGCCAAGGGTTCAGTATCGTGTGGTGCAGTCTCTGTCCCAGGATAATAATACTAGACTAGAGGCAGACCTTAACGTGTATGGCCAAGGAGGATGGGAGTTGGTCCTTGTAGACATTGGCAATGTCCACAAAGCCTGTTCCACGATACATTTTTAAACGAGTCGAACAGCCGTAGGGATTAGAACTGAGCGGCATCCTCACTCCACGTTTGCGTGGCCGCCGCTTGTTGGCCAGGCCAGGCCAGGTTAAAGGCGTTACGGTGCCAGAGGCACAGACCCGCCCATAGACAAGGAGAGAGCCGCTTCGGTTATAAGATTCGTGCCCTACATAGATCGCTCTTGTGTGCTCACCACACAGTATGAGGCTTGCGGTGAAAGCCTTCGCGCTCATTACACTCCTGTCTATTCCTTCTTGTAGGCTGCGCCTCCCATGGTACTTGGTCTAAGTCAGATCGTGGAGCGTGGGCGAATTTAGACGAACTTATTGGAAGCCACGAAGCAGGCCTTACTATGTAAAGCAATGGGGTGAACCTGTTTCACGGCATCATGAGGACAAGTTCATTGATAGGAAGGGAAATGTAACACCCTTACAAAGAAGAACTACTTTGGCTATGGAAAGCTGACGGGACGGGACCCTCGGAGCAGTCAGGCCAAGGATGGGAGATGTATCTCTCGTTCGGTCACGATAAGCAGCGGTCTACTCCTAGCTGGCGCATTGGGGGTACCGATCTACATTAACGGTTCCTGACGTGATTACCGCCACACGGAAGTTTGAGTATCGAGTTGGACAGGAACTGCTTGGGAGCTGGCCTCTAAATGAGCAGCATGGTGTGCTAGTAATAGATATGACTACCCATCGGCCAATCAGTTGACAGAGATTGACTCAATAACTGAGCAATACAGCGAGGGTCCGAATTGGCGAGGATGGGCGATTAGAGGACTTCAGGAAACTGTACGAGTAATCGCCGAAGCGACATTTCGAGCGGATAATGCCGCACGAAACCTCCATAGCAGATTGGCGACAGATACCGAAGTTATTGGATGGCTGGAAGAGCAGACCGAAGCCACCAATAGGTCTAGGCAGCGCCAGCGTCCGCCTCAAGGCTCTCCTAATTCAGGAACTTCAGGTTCAGGGCAGGGTGGTCTTCTCGGAGGAGGGTTCCTCGGACCGTCCACACCGGGGCCGCCTACGGCCCAGGAATGAATGCAGATGCGACAGGTAGACCCCTTTATATGGAGACCAGATTTTGGGGGTCCTTGCGCTTGGTCCGGATTCAGCCGAGATGCTGTACGCGGCCAGGGGTCGGCATGGATGCCACAGGCCGTCCCGTGCGGCCAGCGTGTCCGCCTGGCTGGGCGGGACCATGCTACTGAAGATGGCCTTGGAGAGAGGGCTGAAGCTCACCGACTGCAAGTGTGCACTTCTGAAGCTGTCTCTGTGCGTTGAAGGTGTCTGAGAATAAACCGGTGTGGCGACTGTGGAGCGGCAACTGTTGCGGTAGCATAACCAACAAATCTCCGCTGGCATTACCAGCCCACTTCCGACATCTAACTTATCTGCCCTGTTAAACTGCTAATTTCCACGGGTCACTTCCCATAGCGACAAACTGATTGAGGCGCGAGCGATACTTCTCGTCTATCGTCAGAAACTCGACGCCAAACAGGGTTGCCTGAACCCAGCGTACGACGGCCAACGACGCACACACGGACTGATCACTATCAGGAAGAAAGAGGCGAAGCTGGAGATGATCTCCCGCTTTGATATGCAGCGGGGATTCTACCAAACATCCATGCTTGGACGGGTTGAGGACTCGTCCTTCGCCGGTCTGTACGCCGTTTGCAACGATGATGGAGCACTGAAGGGCAACACGCGCACTCGACCGAGCTTCCTTGACGGTCACCCCATCCAGCGTAGCCATGGTATTGACCTCCTTATATCCCGAGAATCATGCCCATTGGCTCAACCTAGCAAGGCATGGGGATTCGTCAGTCCTCGTTCGGGTCAAATTTTTAGGGGTGGGCACATGCCAGGGAGTTGGTGAAATAGTTGCTAACGGAGGGCCGCTGAGGATGCAACCTCCTCCCTCCGCCCCCTACACCGTTAGCTCCAGGGGGCACCATTCTCCCTGACAGGCTTCCAGGACCTGCCCCCGTCTCCCTTTGCGATAGACCACGGTGGGATGGTGCCGGATCAGCCCACAAGCCTTTCTTCGCCTCTCGTGCATTCTTCTCCAAGCCTTCCAGCACCAGCATCATCTGATGCATACTTTCGATACCACCAGCACCAGCCGTCTTTGACCAGCGTGTGATTGACGTGGGTCCCATCGGGCTGGAGCACATCGGCAAGGGTTGCGCGTGTGCGCGTCGAGGCCACCGGGACGAGGAAAAGTAGACTGTCCCCTTTTCTTGTTCCCCATAGACGGAAGATGCTATCTAGTGGTCTGCATCTGCAGAAGGGTTTTAATGGAGGTCTTTTCACTTCTTTGAGAAAGGGAGAATGCCAATGAGACGATCTACAACGCAACAAGCTGTCACGCTGGCTGGAGTTCTAGCCTTAGTCGCCACCACTGTGCTGCCTTTGCAACCGGTATTCGGCGCGGGCGGGGGCGCGGCGTGACGTTGTGCTTCAAGAAGAGCAGAACCTCAAGGACGCCATCGAGCACGCGAAAGTAGCGGTGTTCCATGGTAAAGATGGTGATGCTGAGGCACTCCTGGAACATGCGGTAGACGCGCTGCAGTATGCCTTGAAGGGAGGCACGGATAATCCGCATGTGGAGGAAGGGATCTCACATCTGAAAGAAGCCATTGAGCATGGGAAAGCGGGTCATGCTGACGTAGCCACGAAACACGCAGAAACAGCAATACGTAAACTGAACGAAGTACAAC
>ERZ1370068.10635-contig-9317_pt1 | contig 41198 bp, 67 predicted proteins | sample MGYA00561227_ERZ1370068 | MGnify/ENA primary metagenome ERZ1370068 (study PRJEB38410, sample SAMEA6850437) | metagenome | study: Metagenomic assessment of the ecological functions of the soil: analysis of the soil microbiota associated with the... | reverse complement strand
ATGCACTTCACATTCGGTTTTACGTATTGCTGCCGTCATCGCATGATGGCAGCGCGGCAGTTCGCCGGGCGTCGAATAGTCGGAGCGCGAACCCGCCGGCCGGACAGTCGTCAGTGCGTGTCCTCGAGCGCCGAGATCTGCCGGCGACCAGGCGAACAGATACGATTGGTTTCGGAAACGGGTCGTGCCACTTCGCTAATGCCGCCCATCGTCCAGCGCGCCCTGGGCGACCAGATTGCCGTTGGAAGCAGCACGGGAAACGCGGTGCGATCCGGCGCGCAGCGTCACCGTATAGCGGGCGAGGACGTCGGGACGGTCCGGGAAGTAGGTGATGCGCCGGAACCCTTCGGGCTCGCACTGCGTGCAAACACGCCGACGACGCGTACAGGCCTTCGAGAGAAACGTTGCGCGCGGGGGCGATGCGCGAGCGGACGCAGAGCGTGCCGGCGTCAGGCGGATCGAGCACGGCGAGCGTGCCGTCGCGAAGCGCAGTCGTCCCGCCGGCAGCAGCGCCGTCGAGCTCGACGCGAACATCATCCTGCTGCTCGCCGTCGAGCACCAACGGCGCGCGCCGCGATCCGGCGCCGGCCGCTTGCGGATTGCGGCGAAATGCGAGCCGCGCGGTGACGCGCGTTGCATCCGGCACGAGGTCGAACCCCGAGGTCCAGCGTCATCGACGAGAAACGCCGGGGGTCGATAGTCGGCGCGGCGCCTGACCGCGTGTGGTGCTGTCGCGCGGGCAACATGGACGAACGACGGCCTATTTCACCTCGATCAGCTCGACGTCGAAAATCAACGTCGCGTTCGGCGGAATCACGCCCGCCCGCGCCACGCTTCACCGTAGTGCCGCGAAGGCGGAATGATCAGCGTGCGCTGTCCTCCGACCTTCATGCCCACGACGCCATCGTCCCAACCCTTGATGACCTTGCCGGCGCCCAGGAAAACCGAATCGGCACCTGCCGGTCACGCGCAGCTGTCGAACTTCGTGCCCTTCTTGTCAGGCTTCGACTCGTCGTAGAGCCAGCCCGGTATAGTGGACGATAACCTGGCCTTTCCACTGACGGCTTCCGCGCCAGTTCCTTGTTTCGTATCGATTTTCTGAAGGTCTTTTGGCATGGCATCAACTTGCTTTGTCCTTGATTGGAGAGAGGCGCGCGCCGGGCGACTGTGCCATTGCGGGCGAAGATGTGGTCAACAACAAGCCACGAGCATAAGTGCGGCAGAAACAACCCGGATGCAAGCCAAGGCCGGTGCCAGGCAAATCGTTGCGAGAGTTGTGGAGGTCACGACATGTACGGTTCTTTCGCACAAAAGGTAGGGCGACAGCGCGCAGGACTGATCCATTCCGGCGATGTTGTCGTATGCAATTGTAGCTGACCGCTCATGTCATTTTGCGCCAGCGCGGGATTTAGTCTATAAATGGCCGCATTCGTCCGCCGGTCGTAGCGCGGTCGATGGACGCCGTCTCACAGGGCGGATCCGCGTTTGCGCAATCGACGCGCGCCGGCCCAATGCGAGGCGCTCATGTTTGGTTTTCTGACGTCCGGAACCAAGGATGTCGCGGATCCGCTGGTTTCAGCGAAATCCGTTGCTGCCTGGTTGCGCCAGTTGCCGGCGCAGGACGTCATCGGTCGCCAACAACATGTCATGCGCGCGTTCGACGCGATGCGGCAATCGCGCCGTCCGATCGATCTTGCGCCGCGTGCAGGCGGTTCGAACTCTCGATGCGGCGCTGTGCCGCCGATCGCCGCCAGCTCATTCGGCAGTACGTCGAAAACTACGACAGCTCGCCAAGCTCGCCGAGCGTATCTGGCAGGCCATCTACGACCTGTCGCGGGGATTCATGCACGCGTACCAGGCGGCGCTGGAGAGAAGGCGCTGCGCCAGGGCGGCAACGCGCGCTGGAGAGCCGCTCACGCCGCTGCTCTTACGCGCGCGCCTGGTTCACTACTACGGCACCGACGCCTTGAAGCTGCGGGTGTTCCGGTTCGAGCGCTGGATCCCGGCCAGAGTGGATGGAGTTGCATCGCACCTATCTGCGCGTCGGGCGACTCTGGCCTCAGGCGCACGGTCCCCGCGGCGCTCGGCGGCGCCGGCCCGCGCTGCCACGGAGTGGACAGTCGAGCAGGAGTACCTGCTTACGTCCTCCTCCTCCACCAGCTCAACGCCGCAACGCCGCCGCCGCCGCCGCAACTCGGCTGGGCCATGGCGCAGCTCCGGCGCGTGGAGCCGTGGCGCTTGCAGATGGACGCCGTGCCGCGTTCGCCCGAAGGCTTCTTTCGTCGATGTCGCGCTGAGCAAGAGCCGGGCTGGGGCGCCGCACCGGCAACTTGACTCCGGGTCGATGCTGCGGTATCTCGATACGACGCCGCTCGCCGAATCGCTTCGAGCGCGCCGATCGATCGCCGCGCCCGCCAGGCCGAGACCACCGGACCAGGGCCCGGCGGCCCGATCAACCAGCTGCCCGGATCGCGATCCTCGAAAGGTCAGTCCGTCGATTTCGCCCAATCTCAACGCGGAGCTGCGGCTGCGACCCGCGCATCGCGATGCGCAGTCGCCGCCAAGGTGCGTATCGGATTGTCGCGCGTCTGCCGCGAGCTGACGCATGCACAGGAGCGCGACGGACGTCGCTCAGCGGCGTACGACTCCGGGCGCGGGATCCGAGCAGATCGAGGTCTTTGCCGTCGCCGGCGGTTCCGCGCGGCAAGCGCCAGCACGTGCCCTGACGAGCACGATTCGCTCGCGGCCAGCCTGCTCCTCGTTCTCCCGATCCGATGTGGCAGGTCAAGGATCGCAGCGTCGCCGGCTTTGCGCATCGCCCGTAGCGACCGGGTGGGATCGGCCAGAGCGCTGACGCGCTACGCGGGCGCGTCGGTGGCCGTGCGGCAGTCGGATCTTTCCATTTTGCGATTGGCTGTTGGGCGTCGTCCGCCGGCTGAACAAGGTCTCCACTTACGTGGTGACGAAGTCGAGGCCGGCATGTCAGATCATCGCCGACCGGCTACTGGTGCCGGTGACCCTGCACGCTGGTGCGCCAGGCCAAGGACGACATGGGCTTTCTATCGTCGGCGGCATCGACGTGTCTGTCACGACAATGGGTGCGCGCTTCCACGGCTCTGTGCTGCCGCCGCCGTCGCGGCCCGACAAGCCGCTCGCCGTCAGGCACGCTGATCGTTCCCGACGCAGGAATATGCGGAGGCGGCCGCAGCGTGAAGCTCGACGAGCGGGCCGCGCTCGGTCTACCGCGGTCGCGCTGCGCCATCTGGTCGAACAGCGCGCCGACTGGAGTCGGGCGACGGTGCGGCGAATCATCGAGAAGAAGAGCAGAAAGTGTTGTGACCAAATCATTGCGGGCCCGCTAAGGCTGGGCCCGCGATTTGGTCCCGGCGATAAGCTCAAAACAGTACTCGCGCGGCCGCGCGCCCGTCGTGTTAGAAAAGGCACGGTGAAGCGCGCCGATCAACACGAACCGCTTCGGGCGGCCGACCCCTCAGTAGCCCGCATGCACTGCTGAAAGCCATTCGATGAGCTGGCATGGACGTGCAGTCGGGCACGGCAAGACGCATACAGGCGGCGCCTACTGCGCCTCCGCGCAACGGCGGGAAGCGCGTCGATCGCCAAGCGCCGCTGCGCAGCCTGTGGTTCAGTAACAGCGGCAGGCGAGGCTGGCCGCCTTCGCTGAGCGCATGCACGTTCATTAAGGGCTTTCAGTGATATGACCGGCGCGCGCAACTGCTACGTGCGAAGCCGACCGCGATCGGCGCGCCTTCCGGGCCTTTACACGGAAGGCGCGGCCGCCCGAAGCCGATCGTGCTGACATCTCTGCCGGGCGCGAATTTCGAGATGAAGTCTTCCCGAAAATTCGTGCACGTTCGGTCCAGCGGCCGGAATCTGAGGGTGAGAGCGCGCTGGAAGAGGTCGGCGACGATCGCGCCGCGGCAGCGGCGACGACTTGAGGATCGCGCGCTGCACGGCGTCGTCGTAGGCGCGGCTGCCGCTCGACTTGCGCAGCGTCGCCTCGATGATCTCGCCGGTCGGCAGTTGCACGACCTCGAAGATCGCCTCCGGGATTGCCGGCGAGCTCGGACGGCACGATCACGTTGCCCTTCACCTTGGCCTGGATGCGGCGGATCCAGTCGGCCTCAGGATCTCGAGCGTGCGCCGTCGCTCGCGGTCGGCGCGCGCATTGCTGCTTCCGCCTGCTGCGCGGCGCTGCGCCTCGCGCTCGGCGCTGCGCGCGCATCGCGCGCCATTTCGTCGCAGTTGCCGTTCTCGTGCTTTCCGCGACGCTTTTCCTCGAGCTTGCGCTTGTCTTCGGCGTTCCTTCCTCCGCGCACTCCTTCCGCCTCGACCTTCTTCCTGCGCTTGCGTCTTCCTGCTTCGCCTTGAGCGCGATATCGGCGGCGCGTGATCGGGCTTCTCGACGATCGGTTCGGGCAGTGCGGCGGCGGGCGGCGCAGGTTGCGGCGCGGGTGCGGCTGCCGGACCGTGTGCGCGGTGGCGGTAGGCGCTCGGCGCACGCGGCGCCTTGACGCGGCGGCGCATAGCAACTCGGCCGTGACGGGCTCGGGCTTGCCGGTTCTGCCATTGAACCGAGAACACGAGCACGCGCCGAGAAACGCCGAGCTGCACCGCAATCGCGAGCACCAGCGCCGGCGTAGCCACTTGCCGGTCATCGCGCCGTGGCTGCCGCGGCCGCTCGGACTTTGGTCGTGGATTGCGCGCGAGTCGTCCGGCATCAGCGTTGCCGGCGGGCGGCGCGAGCAGGCCGACCTTCTTCACGCCGTTGCGCTGCAGAAGATCGAGCACGCCCAGCACGTCTTCGTAGCGCGCGTTCTTGTCGGCGGCGACGACCACCGGCTGCTCCTGCTGTCGCCTGCTTGGCGCAGGATGCGCGCGACGAGTTCCTCGCGCGTGACGCGCGCCGCGGGCGTGTTCGCGGCCTGGTCGCGCAGCCACAGCGTCATGTCGTTGCGCAGCGTCACCTCGAGCGGCTGCACGGGCGCGGTGAGCTTGCTGCCCACCGAGGGCAGCTCGATTTCGCCCGGCGCTGATGAGCGGCGCGGTGACCATGAAGATCACGAGCAGCACCAGCATCACGTCGATGTACGGCACGACGTTGATCTGGTTGATCGATTTGCGGGCGCGGCGCATCGTCGGTACGCGAGCGTACGTTCTAACCCTGGCGCTGCAGGATGTTCGAGAACTCTTCGATGAACGTCTCGTAGCGCACCGCGAGCCGGTCGACGTCGTGCGTGTAGCGGTTGTAGGCGACGACCGCGGGAATGGCGGCGAACAGGCCGATGGCGGTGGCGATCAGCGCCTCGGCGATGCCGGGCGCGACGTTGCGCGAGCGTGGCCTGGCTCACGTTGGCGAGGCCGCGGAACGCATTCATGATGCCCCACACCGTGCCGAAGAGGCCGATGTAAGGCGACACCGAGCCCGACCGTGGCGAGGCCGGCGAGGTGGCGCCTCGAGCGCGTCGATCTTCGCGCTGGTAGGCGGCGCGCATCGCGCGCCGCGCGCGTCCGATGCGTGACCGTCGACGCGCTGCCCTGCTTGCGGTGCTTCGAGTACTCGCGGAAGCCGGCGCGTGAAGATGTGCTCCATGCCGCTGCCGGTGCGCGCCTGCGCCGTGCGCTGGTAGAGATCGGCCGAGGTCGCCGCCCTTCCAGAACTCGTCCTCGAACGAGTCGGTGTCGCGCGATGCGCGCGCTGCAGCTGGAACATCTTGAGGAAGATCTGCCACCACGACCACAGCGACAGGACGAGCAAGCAGCACGAGCACCGCCTGCACGACGATCGACGCCTGCAGTGATCAGCGTGATGAACGAAAGGTCGGCGTGGACGTTCAAGCGCGGAGTCTCCAGTCGGCGAGCAAGCGGGTGCGGGAATGCGCACCGGACGCCAGCGCGCGCGCATCGAGCGCAGGCCGAGCGTGACGCGCGCGGACGTGAGCACGGTCGTCGCCGCGGCGCACATCCTGGCGGCGACGGGTCGGCTCGCCCCGCGATCGACCGCTTCGACCGTGACGTCGAGCGTATCGTTCAATCGCGCGGGCTGCCGGAAGTCGATCTCGCAGCGATGCACGACGAACACGACGCCGTGCTCGCGCTCGAACGCCGGCCAGCGGAAAGCCGAGCGCGGCCAGCCATTCGGTGCGCGCGCGCTCCATGAACTTCAGGTAGTTGGCGTAATAGACGACGCCGGCGGCGTCGGTGTCCTCGTAGTAAACGCGGACGGGGAAGCGGAAGGTCGGATCGCCCGAGCGGCGCTGAGCGACGTCCCGCGGCGCCGGGTGCCTCATTCGCTCGGGGAACAGATCCGGCGACGCCGCGCCGGGTCGGCGGCGTGAGCCGAAATGCCGGTAGGCAGACGCCGTCGCGATGCGGCCGCGCGAGGTGCGCTGCAGGAAGCCCTGCTGGATCAGGAACGGCTCGAGCACGTCCTCGATCGTGTCGCGCTCCTCGCCGATCGCCGCGGCGAGATTGTCCACGCCGACCGGGCCGCCGTCGAATTTCTCGACAGCACCGTCGTGCAGGAGCTTGCGGTCCATCACGTCGAGGCCCGACGCGTCGACGTCGAGCATCGACAGCGCGGCGTCGGCGACCGCGCGCGTGATCTCGCCCCGCGCCTTGCACCTCGGCGTAGTCGCGCACGCGGCGCAGCAGCCGGTTGGCGATGCGCGGCGTGCCGCGCGAGCGGCGGCGCGATCTCGCAGCGCGCCGTCGCGCGTCGATGCGCGATCTTGAGCAGCGCGCGCCGAGCGCGTCGACGATGCGCGTCAGCTCGCTCGGCGTGTAGAACTCGAGCCGCGCGACGATGCCGAAGCGGTCGCGCAGCGGGTTGGTCAGCATGCCGGCGCGCGTCGTCGCGCCGACCAGCGTGAACGGCGGCAGGTCGAGCTTGATCGATGCGCGCCGCCGGGCCCTCGCCGATCATGATGTCGATCTGGAAGTCCTCGAGCGCCGGATACAGGATCTCCTCGACGATCGGCGACAGCCGGTGGATCTCGTCGATGAACAGCACGTCGCGCGGCTCGAGGTTGGTCAGCAGCGCCGCGAGGTCGCCCGGCCGCTCGAGCACCGGGCCCGAGGTCTGGCGCAGGTTGACGCCGAGCTCGTGCGCGATGATGTGCGCCAGCGTGGTCTTGCCCAGGCCCGGCGGACCGAACAGCAGCACGTGGTCGAGCGCGCTCGCTGCGCTTGCTCGCGCGCCTCGATGAAGATCGAAGCTGCTCGCGAGATCTTCTCCTGGCCGACGTACTCGGCGAAGCCGCGCGGGCCGCAGCGCGCGCTCGATGACCTCCTCCTGCGCGCCGGCGATGCTTGGCGCCGACCACGCGATTGAGCTCGTCGTTCTCGATGCATCGCGGCGATTTATGCCTTGGCGAGCAGCTTCAGCGCCTGCCGGATGCCGTCGCCGACGGCGAGGCCGTCGGGCAGCTGCTTGACTGCGGCCACCGCTTCCTTGTCGCTGTAGCCCAGCGACAGCAGCGCGTGCAGGATGTCGCTCGACGCGGGCGGCGGCGCGATGGATGCCGACCGCCGTGGTGAGATCGACGCCGAGCTTGTCCTTGAGCTCCAGCAGCAGGCGCTCCGCGGTCTTCTTGCCGATGCCGGGGATCTTCGTCAGGCGGCCGGGGTCCTGCAGCGTGACCGCTTGCGCGAGCTCGCGCGACCGAAAGCCCGAGAGCACCGAGAGCGCGGTGCGCGCGCCCGATGCCGCTGATCTTGACGAGCTGCGCGAAACGCGCGCCGCTCGTTTTCGGTGCCGAATCCGTAGAGCAGATGCGCGTCCTCGCGCACGACGAGATGCGTGAACAGCGTGATGCGCTCGCCGGTGCCGGGCAGGTTGTAGAACGTGCTCATCGGCACGTCCACTTCGTAGGCGACGCCCTGCACGTCGAGCAGCAGCTGCGGCGGATTCTTTTCGAGCAGGGTGCCAGAGAGGCGGCCAATCATGATCTGCGGATTATGGCACGCGATTGCCGCATGGTCGCATGGCCTGCCGGCAATGCGCTTGCATCGTGCCATGGCACGCGGCAGCGAGGTGCGCGGGAATCTCCGCCAGCGACGCGAAGCACTGCAGCGAGCTCCAGCATGTAAGCGCGGCCGACGGCGGATGCATGTCCGGGACCATGATCGGGCGTCATGCCCGGCGGCGAGCGCGGCGCGGACGCCGGGCTCCGGAGTCCTCGAGCACGAGGCATCCGGCGGCGCGTCGCCGAGGCGCTCCGCGGCGGCGAGGAAGATGTCGGGCGCGGGCTTGCCCGTTCGACCTTCATCGCCGCCGATCGATGCGCGCGAAGCGCGGCAGAAGCGCGGTTTGCGCGAGCTGCGCCTGCGCGCGGTCGCGGCGCGTCGACGTCGCGACCGCGCGCGGGAATGCCTTCCGCTCCAGCCAATCGAGCAGCGTCGAGCAGGCCCGGCTTGAGCGCGATGCCTTCGCGCTCGACGATGGCGTCGTAGGCGACATGCCACGCGCGCATGCAGCTCGACCGGTCGGAAAGTCGGGCCGTGGCGATCGACGATGATCGCCGCGCAGTCGCGGAAATTGCGGCCGACCATCGCGCGCAGCGAGCGCGAAGTCGAACTCGACGCCGATCGCCGCCGCGGCGTCGCGTCCATGCGCGCGGGCGCCAGGCGCTCGGTGTCGAGCATGCAGGCCGTCCATGTCGAAGATCACCGCGTGCGGCCGGCGACGCGGGCGCGGCGCGCGCGTCACTCAGGACGAAGCGGCCGCGACGATCGCTTGCAGCCGGACGCGCGCAGCTCGCCGACGCCCGACGCGTGCCGTGCGCGTGGCAGATCGCGCAGGCGAGCGCGTCGGCGGCGTCCGGCGACGGCGTGCCGCTGCAAGCTTGCAAGCAGGCGGCGGACCATTTCCTGCACTTGCGGCTTCAGCGCGCGCCGCCTGACCGACGACCGCCTGCTTGACCTGGCCCGCCGTGTATTCGTGACCGGCAGCGCCGGCGAGCACTGCCGCGGCGATCGCCGCGCCGCGCGCCTGGCCGAGCAGCAGCGTCGAGTTGCGGATTGACGTTGACGAACACCTTCTCGACCGCGACTTCGGTGGGCCGCTCTTCGGCGATGACATGCGCGATGTCGCGCGCGATGACGCCGAGCCGCACGGGCAGGCTGTCGCCGGTCGCGCGAATGCAGCCGCTCGTGACGTAAACGAGCGTGTTGCCGCTGCTGCACGAGAATGCCGAACCCGGTCGACGCGCAGGCCCGGATCGATGCCGAGAATGCGGCGGACGAGCGCGTCGGCTGGGCAACGGCAAGGCGTCTATGTCTCATCGAGCACCGCCGACGTGTAGACCTCCTGCACGTCGTCGAGCGCTTCGAGCGCGTCGAGGAGCTTTTGCATCTTCGCCGCGTCCTCGCCGGCCATTTCGACCTCGGTGACGGGCTTCATCGTCACTTCGGCGAACTCGGCCTTGAAGCCCGGCCTTGGCGAGCGCGTCCTTCACGGCGACGAAATCGTACGGTCCGGTGACGACCTCGATGCTGCCGTCGTCGTTGGTGACGACGTCCTCGGCGCCCGCATCGAGCGCCGCTTCCATCAGCTTGTCCTCGTTGGTGCCCGGCGCGAACACGATCTGGCCGCAATGCTTGAACAGGAACGCGACCGAGCCGTCGGTGCCGAGGTTGCCGCCGTATTTGGAGAACGCGTGCCGGACGTCGGCGACCGTGCGCGTCCGGTTGTCGGTCATGCAGTCGACGATCACGGCGGCGCCGTTGATGCCGTAGCCCTCGTAGCGGATTTCCTCGTAGTTCGACGCCTTCGAGACCGCCGGCGCCGCGCTTGATCGCGCGCTCGATCGTGTCCTTCGGCATGTTCTGGCTCATGCGCCTTGTCGACGGCGAGGCGCAGCCGCGGATTCATCGACGCGTCAGCCGCCGCCCAGGCGCGCGGCGACCGTGATTTCCCTGATGAGGCGGGTGAAGATCTTGCCGCGCTTGGCATCGGTCGCGGCCTTCTTGTGCTTGATGTTCGCCCATTTGCTGTGGCCGGCCATGGTGTCCTGTTCGCTGCTGCATTCTGCCAGAGACTGGCAAATTATACTCGGGGCACCGCTGCCTCGCGCAGCTGGCGGACGAATCACAGGACGCCCTGCTGCGTCGAGGAACTGCTGCAGCACCTGCAGCCGCGACGTCCGCATCGTTGATCTCGAGCATGCTCTGCTTGATGTGCAGCGGCAAGCGGCAGCAGCTCCGCCAAGTCGGTAGCCGACCCATGACGCGTCGCCGTACTCGCGTTCGGCCGGGAAAATTCTGCGGCCCGACGCGCGTCGCGATCAATTCGAGCAGGTTGGCGAGCGGCTGCGTAGTTCTCGGCGAGCGCGCAGCTTCGGCTCGGCGGCGATCGGCGTCACCTCGCCGACGAGGAGGCCTGAGGCCTCCACCGCATGCCGTGCGGACCTGGAAGCGGGTTTCGCCGTGCGTGCGCGACGTGCAGGATGCCAAGCTGCGGCATGTCCCAATCGGTGATCCGCGCCAGCGTGCCGACGTTGGCGATCTCGGGCGCTGCGCCCGCCGGCGACTGCGACCTCGTCGCCTTGCGTGATCAGGCACACGCCGAACGGCCGGTCGTCCTTGAGGCACGCCTTCGCCATGTCGATGTAACGCTGCTCGAACACCTTGAGCGGCAGCAGGCCGCCCGGGAACAGATACCGTCTTCAGCGGAAACAGCGGCGAGCGAGTGCGGTTGCCGTGCACGCGCGGCTGCGGCATGAAACAGGCCACATTACGACGGAGCCGTACGTCGTGCGTCGACGCGGCGGGCGCTCGGTCGTCGCCCCAGCGCGGCGACGAGCTCATGCGGCACCTGCAATTGGTCGAGGACGCGCGCGACGACGAAATCGACCAGGTCGGCGACGGTCTGCGGGTGCGTGTAGAAGCCCGGCGCCGGCGGCAGGATCACCGCGCCGGCGTGCGCGAGCTTCAGCATGTTGTCGAGATGAATCGACCGACAGCGGCGTCTCGCGCGGCACGAGCACCAGCGGGCGGCGCTCCTTCAGCATCACGTCGGCGGCGCGCTCGATCAGGTTGTCGGCGAGGCCGTGGGCGATCGCGCCCAGCGTGCCCATGCGTGCACGGGCACACGGCCATCGCGTCCGCGGGATTCGAGCCGGACGCGACGGGCGCCATCCAATCCTCGCGCGCGAACACGGAGAGCTGGCCATCGGCGCGCGGCATAGCGTTCGCTGAAAATAGCGCACCGCCTCGCGCGGTTGCGTCGGCAATCGTGAGATCGCACTCCTGCTTGGCGACGACCTGCGCGGCGGCCGAATACAGCAGATAGACGCGGCAGCGCGCGGCGACCAGGCACTCCAGCAGGCGCAAGCCGAACGGCATCCCGGAGGCGCCGGTGAAGGCCAGGGTCACGGTGCGCGGCGCAGTCTCATTGGACGATGTAGCGCGCGAGCGATGGCGCGTGCCGGTGACGCTTCAGCCGAGCGTTCGCGATGCCGGGTCAGCACCTGATAGCGCGCGCGCGAACGTCCTTGGCCAGCCGCTCGACGAGGTAGACCGAGCGGTGCCGGCCGCCGGTGCAGCCGATCGCGACGGTCAGGTAGTTGCGATTGTCGCGCGCATAGTCGGGCAGCCAGCTCGCGACGAAATGGTAGATGTCGCGCGTACATGCGCTCGACTTCGGGCAGCGCCTCGAGGAAACGTGACCACCGGCGCGTCGCGGCCGTCGAGCGGCGCGAGCTGCGGGCTCGTAGTGGGGATTCGGCAGGCAGCGGACGTCGAACACGAGGTCGGCATCGAGCGGCACGCCGTGCTTGAACCCGAACGATTCGAACAGCAGCGTGAGCCTGGACGGGTCGACGGCGATGAAATCCTTGATCCAGCCGCGCAGCGCCGCCGCCGAAAGGTCGCTCGTGTCGAACGCGAAGCCGAGCTCGCGCGTCTCGGCGAGCAGCGCGCGCTCGTGATCGATCGCTTCGGTCAGCGTGCGCTCGTCGCTCGAAAACGGATGCCGCCGCCGCGTCTCGGAAAAGCGCTTGACCAGCGTGTCGGTCTTGGCATCGAGGTAGAGGAAGCGCACGTTCCAGCCCGGCGCGCCTGGTCGCGGCTGATCGCGTCGGCGAGGTCCGGCAGGCCCGGTCCGGTCTTGCACGTCGAGCGCGACCGCGACGCGCTCCTGCCCGCTGCGCGCGAGATTGGCCGCGGTCTGCGACCAGCAGGGACGGCGGCAGGTTGTTGACCGCGTAGTAGCCGGAGTCCTCGAGCGCCGCGAGCGCGACGCTCTTGCCGGAGCCGGAGACGCCGCCGATCAGCAGCAGGTCCATGGTGACGCGTCGACGACGCCGCTAGCCCTGCTCAGGTGCCATCTTCCATCAGCTTCTGCTGCCGCTCGATGAACTCCTTCGTGCTGTCGATGCCGCGCTGGTTGAGCACGAAATTGCGCACCGCGGCCTCGACCAGCACCGCGAGGTTGCGGCCCGCCGGCGACCGGGATCGTCACCTTGCGAATGGGCACGGCGAGCACGTCCTGGTACGTCGCGTTGACCTGCAGCCGGTCGAGCTCGGTGAACGCCTCGTGGCCGTGGTCCTCGAGATGGACGAGCAGCTTGCAGGAGCTTGCGCGGGCGCACGGCGGTCTCGCCGAAGATCGTGCGGATGTTGAGGACGCCGATGCCGCGCACTTCGAGAAAGTCGCGCAGCACCGCGCGGGCAGCGGCCTTCGATCGTGTCGGGCGAAATGCGGTAGAGCTCGACGATGTCGTCGGCGACGAGGCCGTTGCCGCGCGAGATGAGCTCCGAGCGCGAGCTCGCTCTTGCCGATCGCCGACGCGCCGGTGATGAGCACGCCCATCTCCAGCACGTCGAGGAAGACGCCGTGCAGCGTCGTCGATTCGGCCAGCACGCGCGCCAGGTACAGCCGGATGACGTCGACGAGGTGCGGCGACGGCTGCGGCGACGTGAACAGCGCGACGTGGTGCGTGTTGCACTGGTCGAGCAGGTGCTGCGGCATCGTCCTCGCCGTTGGCGACGACGATCGCGACCAGCTCGGTCGTGAACAGGCGATCGATCGAGCGCTGGAGCTCGTCTTCGGGCAGGCCGCGCAGGTAGGCGCGCTTCCGCCGCGCCCAGGATCTGGATGCGAAACGGATGGATGAAGTTCATGTGGCCGACCTGGCCGACGGTCGGCTTCAGCGCGGCATCGCCGGTCAGCACGCGACTGCCGCCCTGGCGGCCGCCGTGCCAGTGCAGGCCGAGCCGTTCGCGGTTGTCGTCGAACAGCCGCTCCACGCTGACCTGCCGGATGGACCGACCCGTCGCTCATTGCGTGTCGGCTCGCCACTCGCGGAAACAGCTGCGGCGAGTTCGGCGGCGCTGGTCGCGGCGGCGAGCTTGTCGCGAAACGCGCTTTCCGGAAAACATCTGCGCGAGCTCCGACAGACAGTTGCAGGTGCAGGTCGGTGGCCTGTTCCGGCACCAGCAGCACGAATACCTGCGACACCGGCTTGCCGTCGGGAGCATCGAAGGGAATCGGCCGTCTTCAGCCGCAGCGAAGGCGCCGCTGCGCCTCCTTGAGGCCGCTTGATGCGGCCATGCGGAATCGCGATGCCCTGGCCGAGTCCGGTGGACCCGAGTTTTCGCGCGCGGCGAGGCTTCGACGACGACGCGTCCGCGTCCAGCGCGGCGTTCGCGGCGAACGAGCTGTGCCCGCCGCTTCGAACAGGCGCGGCTTGGTCGGCGACGTCGAGGTCGAGCGCGATGTTGGCGGCGGGCAGCAGATCGGCGATCTGGTTCATCGGGAGGGCGACGGTATTTGTCGCAACTCCGGACGTGAACGCGGGCGGTCAGTGCCCTGACGCCCGCCGGCATGGGCTACGAAAATTATACGCCGTCAATCGGCCTCGAGCCGGTCGCTCGACGCCGGCAGCGAGCGTTCGATCGTCTCGCGATCGGTGCGGTGCGCGGACAGCTTTTCCTTGTATCTCAGCAACCTGCCGGTCGAGCTTGTCGGCGAGGCAGTCGATCGCGGCGTACATGTCGGGCTCGATCGACTCCGCGTGGATTTCCTTGCCGCGCACATGCACGTTCGCCTCGACCTTTTGTCGCAGCTTGTCCACCGACAGCACCACGTTCACGTCGATCACGTGGTCGAAATGCCGCGTCACGCGGTCGAGCTTGGCCAGCGACGTAGGCGCGGATCGCGGGCGTGATTTCCAGGTGGACGCCGGTGAGGTTCAAGTTCATCAGGCTCTCCTCCGTGGTGACGGTGCGTATGCGCGGATACGCAAGATGCACGCGCAGACGTTCCGCTACATTGCCTTGCGCAGGTTGACGGGAGGAATCGACAGCGCCTCCCGGTACTTGGCGATCGTCCGCCGGGCGACGATGATGCCCTGTTCGCCCAGCAGCATCGGCGATCCGGCTGTCGGTCAGCGGGGTTTGCGGATCTTCCGGCGGCGATCAGCTGCTTGATCAGCGCGCGGATCGCCGTGGCCGACGCGGCGCCGCCGGAGTCGGTCGCGACGTGGCTGCCGAAGAAATACTTGAGTTCGAACGTGCCGCGCGGCGTCAGCATGTACTTCTGCGTGGTCACGCGCGAAATCGTCGACTCGTGCAGCGTCGAGCATGTCGGCGATCTCGCGCAGCACCATCGGCCGCATCGCGACCTCGCCGTGCTCGAAGAACCGGCGCTGGCGCTCGACGATCGCCTGCGCCACGCGCAGGATCGTCTCGAAGCGCTGCTGCACGTTGCGGATCAGCCACTTGGCTTCCTGCAGCTGCGCCGCAGAGCTGCTGGTTCGACGATTCGCGGTTGCGCGTCAGGATGTCGGCGTAGATCCGGTTCAGGCGCAGCTTGGGCATCGCGGCTTCGTTGAGCGACGCTACCCACTGGCCGCGAATCTTGCGTACGACCACGTCCGGGAACGACATAGTTCGCCTCGTCGCTTGGCGAACGACGCGCCGGGACGCGGATTCAAGCTCCGGATCAGTTCGCGCATCGCCTTGACGCAGGCGTCGTCGCAATGCAGCACGCGCTTTAGCTTGGTGAAATCGCGCGCTGGCGAGCAGCGGCAGGTGGCCGTCGACGATCTTCAGCGCCTCGGCGCGAAACGGCGTCGATCGCCGGCAGCGCTCGCAGCTGCAGCGCCCAGGCATTCGGCCGGATCGCGCGCGCCCACACCGGCAGGCTCGAAGCTCTGCAGGTACTTGAGGCCGATCGTCAGCTCTTCGGGCTCGAGCGCGCATCGTGCTCGGAGAACATGTCGGCGATCTCCTCGAGCGACGACTGCGAGGTAGCCGTCGTCGTCGAGCGCGTCGATCAGCGCGGCGACGATCTGCCGGTCGCGCAGCGGCAGGTTGAGCAGCGCAAGCTGGCCCATCAGGTGATCGCGCAGCGAGCTGGCGGCGACCTGCTGCGGCGCGAAGTCCTCGTCGCTCGCTGCGAGCTGCCGCCGCCCCAGTCGCCGTCGGTGCCGCCGCCGCCGTAGTCGGCGAAATCGGTGACGTCCGGCAGGTCGTCGCGCGTCGGCGCGGCATCGACGCCGGACATGCCGTCGCCGTCGCCGTCGCCATCGCCTTCGTCGCGGGTCATGCGCTCGATGGTGACCGGGTCCCGGCGCGGTGCTGGCCGGGAATTCCTGCGGCGGCGGCTTCGTCGTCGGCCGTCCTCGCGCTCGAGCAGCGGATTTTCCTGCAGCATCCGGTCGACCTCGGCATTCAGCTCGAGCGTCGACAATTGCAGCAGCCGGATCGACTGCTGCAGCTGCGGGGTCAGCGTCAGATGCTGTGTGAGCTTGAGCTGGAGGGTTTGCTTCATTGCGAGCTGTGATGCTCACGTCAGAGCCGGAAGTGCTCGCCCAGGTAGACCTTGCGAACGTCCTCATTATAAACAATCTCGCCCGGGGCGCCCGAAGCGAGCACCGCGGCCCTCGTTGATGATGTAGGCGCGGTCGCAGATGCCCAGCGTTTCGCGCACGTTGTGATCGGTGATCAGCACGCCGATGCCGCGATCCTTGAGGAAGCCGATGATCTTCTGGATGTCGAGGACCGCGATCGGGTCGACGCCGGCGAACGGCTCGTCGAGCAGGATGAAGCGCGGCCGCGTCGCGAGCGCGCGCGCGATCTCGCACGCGCCGCCGCTCTCCGCCGGACAGCGAGACCGCCGGCGCGTCGGCGCAGATGCGAAATCGACAGGTCTTCGAGCAGCGCGTCGAGCCGGTTGGACAGCGTATCCGGATCGAGGTCCTGCAGCTCGAGGATCGCCCGCACGTTTTCCGCCACGGTGAGCTTGCGGAAGATCGACGCTTCCTGCGGCAGATAGGAGAGGCCCCGTGCGCGCGCGCTGATGGATCGGCAAGATGCGAGAGGTTCTCGCCGTCGAGCTCGATGCGTCCGCCGTCGGCCGCCACCAGCCCGACGATCATGTAGAAGCAGGTCGTCTTGCCGGCGCCGTTGGGCCCCAGCAGGCCGATCGACTTCGCCGCTCGCCACATCGAGCGAAACGTCGTGTACAACAGTGCGCGCCTTGTACCGTTTCTGCAAGCGTGCCGCGCTCAGCTGGCTCACGGCTTCGCCTTCACCGTAGTGCTCATTTGGCGGCCGGCGCGAGTTCGCCCGACGGCGTGAGCGTCAGTGGTGGCTGGCCTTGGTGTCCGGACTCTTGCCCGGCGTTCCTTTGCCGGGCAGCCCGTCGCTCTTTGGCTGGAACGTGCCGCGCACGCGGTCGCTGCGGCCGATGTCCCCGGCGGCGGCAGGCGCGGTGGACGGGCGCCCTTCCGCCTTGAACAATCTCGGTCGCGGCGTTGTACGAAATGTAGTTGCTGCGGATTTCGTCGGCGCTCGCGCTTCAGGATTGCATTGTCGAAGAGCTCGAGTTGTTCCTTCTGGCCGTCGTACTCGGCGCGCTGCGCCCAGCCCTCGTAGTAGCCATCGGCGTCGTCGCGCTTCTGGCGGAACGCGAGCGGAGTGCCCAGTACCGTCGCCGACAGCGAATTGTCGGCGTTCTGCTTGAAGTCGATCCGGTTCGCCTTGATGGTCAATGTGCCCTGCGTGATCACGACGTTGCCCTTGAGTACGCCGGTGCGCTTTTCGTAGTTGACCTCGCCGTCATCGGACGTGAACGTGATCGGCTTTTCGCGATCCGCCTTCTCGGCGCATGCGGCGCGGGGCAAGCGCAAAGCGCAAGCGCACACGCAGCGATGAATGCACGACGGAATGGCGACGTACTGGTCACTTCGGCAGCGCTTGCGGTTGCAGCGTTCCGCGAACCGCGGATTTGAGCTTGAGGGTCTTGGCCTTGTTGTCGAGCTCGAGCCCGACCGAATGGATTATTCCACGCGGTTCCTCGATCGTCACCGGTTTGTCGGTGCTCGCCATTTCCTTGTCCGGGACCACGTGCAGGTACTCGGTCGTCACGGTGACCGGTCCGGCCGGGCTTTCGCCCGGGTCGCACGGGTCCCGCATCGCGGACGGCGCGCACGCTGCCCGTGAAAACGACGTCCTTGCGGTCGCCGGACAGCTTGCCATGCGCCGCGGTGATCCGGAAGGGCGGTTTGCCGGCTTCGGTCTGCGCCAGCATCGGCTCCGTGAACTCCGTGGTCTGGTCGTCGCCGAAATGCAGCGCGCGCTTGCCCTCGATCACCTGCGTCGGCCGGCCCTTTTCATCCAGCGTGATCGAACGGAATCCGTCCACGTAGATATCGGGGTCGTGCCGCTCGGAGCCGTCGCGGCGCGGAGCGCGGCGGCTGGACTTGCGAGTCGAGCCAGTAAGTCAGCGCCGCGAGGCCGCCCAGCAGCAACACCGGCGACCACGCGGTGATGCGGTCGAGGATCGAACGGGCGCGGATTTCGCGGGCCATGGGTTCGCGCTGGAGTCTCGACCGCTACGCGGCGCGTGGCGGCATTCCGGCCAACGTATGGCCTTGCGCCGCAAGAATGAGCTCCGCGAGCTCGCGTACCGCGCCCGCGCCGCCTTCGCGCGCCGTGATGTAGTGCGCGTGCTCGCGCACGTCGCCGGCGCGTGCGGAACGGCGATCGCAAAGCCGCATGCATGAAACAGCGGCACGTCGGGGAGATCGTCGCCGACGTGCGCGCATGCGTCCGGCGCGAATCCCAGGTCCCTGCGCAACGCTTCCCACGCGGCCAGTTTGTCGGCCGCATCGAGCACCACGTGCGCAATGTTGAGCCGGCGCGCGCGGTGGGTCACCGCGGGTGCGATGCTGCCGGTGATCCAGGCGACGACGATGCCTGCGCGCGCCAGCAGGCTGAGGCCCACGCCATCCAGCGCCGAGAACGCCTTCATCTCGTGGCCGAGGTCGTCCACGTAGATCTTGCCGTCGGTCAGAACACCGTCGACGTCGCAGGTGAGGAAGCGCACGCGCCGCGCGCGGGCCAGCGTATCGGTCGGCATTACACGATTCTCGCCCGAAACAGATCGTGCAGGTGCAACGCGCCCACCAGCCGTTGCTGCGCGTCGACGACCAGCAATTGCGAGACTTTGGGCGCCGCCTCCATGATCTCCACGCAATCGACGGCGAGCTGCTCGGGCCGCACGGTGCGCGGCGTGCGGGTCATCAGTTGCGTGACCGGTACCGCCGCCACATCGCGGATGCGCTCGAGGCAGCGCCGCAGGTCGCCGTCGGTGAAGATGCCCGCGACACGTCCTTCGTCGTCCACGATCGCCGTCATGCCCATGCCCTTGCGGCTCATCTCGACGATCGCTTCGGCCAGCGTCGCCGTGACCGGCGACGCCGGCAACGCGGCACCGGTGCGCATGATGTCGGCAACCCGCGTCAGCAATCGGCGGCCGAGCGTGCCTCCCGGATGCGCGCGGGCGAAATCCTCGGTCGGAGAAACCGCGCGCATCGAGGAGCGCGAGCGCGAGCGCGTCGCCGAGCGCGAGCGCCGCGGTCGTGCTGGCGGTCGGCGCGAGACCCAGCGGACACGCCTCGGTGTCGACCGCCGCGTCCAGATGCAGGTCCGCCGCCTGCGCCAGCGAGCTCGTGTTCGTTGCCGGTCAGCGCGACCAGCTTGGCGCCCTCGCGTTTGAGATGCGGCGTCAGCGTCACCAGCTCGTCGGTTTCGCCCGAATTGGAGAGCATGATGACGACGTCGTCCGGCGTGATCATGCCGAGATCGCCGTGCGACGCCTCGGTCGGATGCACGAAGAACGCCGGCGTGCCGGTCGACGCCAGCGTGGCCGCGAGCTTGCGCCCGATGTGCCCTGACTTTCCGATCCCGCACACGACCACGCGGCCCTTGCAATGCAGGATGAGCTCGACCGTTGCGACGAACGCGGCGCCGATCCTCGTCGAGAGCGCGGTGATCGCGTTCGCTTCCGTGGTGAGCACCTCGCGCGCGAGCGCCAGCGCGCGCTCGGCATCGACCGCGACGGTCCTCCCTCGGGTCAGCGCTTCGGGGGCCCTGCTGTTCATCGTCCAAGTATAACCGTGGACACGCGTGACGCGCGAAATCATCGCGTGCCGCCGTTGTCACCGAGCGATCTGCACGGAAAGCTCTGGGCGGCCCTCGCTGTCCGAGACGCATAGCGCGCGACGGCAACGCAGCGTCGATCGCGCGGCGCTGCGACGCCTTCGTCGCGCGCATGCGACGTGAATGCCACGCAATGCAGCCATCGAACTGCGCGCGGCTCGACTGCCGCGTAGCGTCACTGCGCGTTGCTTATGCAAACGCGCGCGACCGAGCTCTGCGATGCGGATCGTGATCTTCAGTGAGATTTGCTGCACGAGGTGCCGGCCGCCCGAAGCTTTTCGTGCTAACTTCATCCGGGACAAAATCTTCGCGCGCACGCGGTGCCGCGCGCAGGCAAATGCTTCGCGCGGAGATTTGGTCACCGAATCGCTATGCCCCATACCCTAGTCCTGATCATCACGTTGCTGGCGGCGGCCGTCGTCGTCGTGGTCGCCTGCCGGCTGCTGCGGCTGCCGCCGATCGTCGGCTATCTGCTGGTCGGCGTCGCGGTGGGACCGCACGCGCTCGCGTGGGTGCCCTACGACGACACGACGCGCTACATCGGCGAGTTCGGCGTGGTCTTCCTCATGTTCTCGATCGGACTCGAGTTCAGCCTGCCGCAGCTGCGCGTCGATGCGCCGCGCGGTATTCGGCCTTGGCCTCGCGCAGGTCGCCATCACCAACGCGGTCGCGATGGTCGCGCTGCACTTCATGGGCTACGGCTGGCAGGCCGGCCTGGTGCTGGGCGGCGCGCTGGCGATGAGCTCCACGGCCATCGTGTCGAAGATGCTGGCCGAGCGCATGGAGCTCGGGACGCCGCACGGCCGCGACATCATGGGCGTGCTGCTGTTCCAGGATCTCGCCGTGGTCGCGTTCCTGATCGTGATTCCGTCGCTGCACAAGTCGCGGTCCCGATCTCGCGTGGGCGCTCGGGCTCGCCGGCGTCAAGGCCGCCGCCGCGCTGACCATCATCCTGTTCCTCGGCCAGCAGCCGATGCGCGCGTGGTTCCACCTGGTGGCGCGGCAGCGCTCGTCGGAGCTGTTCGTGCTGAACGTGCTGCTGGTGACGCTCGGCCTCGGCGCGCTGACCGAGGCGCTCGGGCTGTCGTTGGCGCTCGGCGCCTTTCTCGCGGGGATGCTGATCGCGGAGACCGAGTATCGGTACCAGGTCGAAGAGGACATCAAGCCGTTCCGCGACGTGCTGCTCGGACTCTTCTTCATCACCGTCGGCATGGCGCTCGACCTCGCGGTGGTCGTTCGGCGAACCTGCCGTGGGTGCTGTTTCTGCTGGTCGTCCCGGTGCTGGCCAAGCTCGTGCTCATCGTGGCGCTCGCGCGCGTTTTCCGCGCGCCGCTGTCGACGGCGCTGCGCGTCGGCTTCTACCTCGCGCAGGCGGGCGAGCTTGCTCTCGTGATGCTGGCGCTCGCGTTTCAGAACGACATCCTGCCGGACGAGCCTGCTGCAGCCGGTGCTGGCCGCGATGATCATCTCGATGCTGCTGGCGCCGGTCATCATTCAGTCGGCGGAGCCGATCGTGCGCAAGCTGACGGCCAACGACTGGCTGGCGCGCGCGGCGCAGGTCACGCAGATCGCCGCGCGGACCATGGCGCGCCAGGATCACATCATCATCTGCGGATACGGCCGCAGCGGCCAGAACCTGGCGCGGCTGCTCGAAGCCGAGGACATTCCGTACGTGGCGATGGATTCCGACCCGGAACGCGTGCGCGAAGCGGCCGCCGACGGCAGCAGCGTCGTCTACGGCGACGCGAGCCGGCGCGAGGCGCTCGGGCAGCGCCGGCCTGAACAAGGCGCGCGCCGTCGCCATCACGTTCGCGAATACGCCGGTGGCGCTCAAGATCCTCCATCACGTCCATCAGCAGCGGCCGGAGTTGCCGGTGATCGTGCGCACGGTCGACGACAGCGAAATCGACAAGCTGCTCGGACGCCGGCGCCACCGAGGTCGTGCCGGAGGTGCTCGAAGGCAGTCTGATGCTCGCGTCGCATTCGCTGCTGCTGCTGGGCGTTCCGCTCAATCGGGTGCTGAAGCGGATTCGCACGATTCGCGAGGAGCGTTACGGCCTCTTCCGCGGCTTCTTCCACGGCGCGACCGACGCGGCCGACGCGGCCGACAATCTGCAGGCGCGCCTGCATACCGTCGTGCTGCCCGATCGCGCGTCGGCCATCGGCCGCACGCTGGCCGAGCTCGGCCTTGCGGCGGACGTCGAAGTGACCGGCGTTCGCCGCCGCGGCGCGCGCTCGCAGCGGCCGGGTCCGGATTGGCGCTTCGAGGTCGGGCGACGTGGTCGTGCTGCTCGGACGGCCCGAGCAGCTCGTGCTGGCCGAGCAAAAGCTGCTCAAGGACGTGACGCGAACGGCTGACCGGGCCGACCAGGCCGCAACTGACCGCGGGTCATTGCGGTGGCCGGAGAGGTACGGCTACAATCACGATCCCCTTTCGAATGTCTGGCCTCCCCGCGTGAACTCCACTCCGCCGCAGCCTGCTGCCGCGTCCGCCGTCACTGTGACCAATGCCGTCGAGATGGCCGACGTCACGTTCGGCTACAACCGCCGGCAGCCGGTGCTGAAGGGCATCACCATGACGATCCCGCGCGGCAAGGTCGTCGCGATCATGGGCGGCTCGGGGTGCGGCAAGACGACGATCCTGCGCTTGATCGGCGGCCAGTTGCGCCAGCAGTCGGGCGCGCGTGCGCGTCGGCGGCCAATCGGTGCGCGACCTGTCGCGCGATCAGCTCTTCGCGCTGCGCCGCCGGATCGGCATGCTGTTCCAGTTCGGCGCGCTGTTCACCGACATGACCGGTGTTCGAGAACGTCGCGTTTCCGATGCGCGAGCATACCGACCTCGCCGATGCGTTGATCCGCGACCTCGTGCTGATGAAGCTGCACGCGGTCGGCCTGCGCGGCGCGGCGCAGCTCAAGCCCGTCGGAGCTGTCCGGCGGGATGGCGCGGCGCGTGGCGCTGGCGCGGGCGATCGCGCTCGACCCGATGCTCGTGATGTACGACGAGCCTTTCGCCGGACTCGATCCGATTTCGCTCGGGATCGTCGGGCAGCTGATCCGCAAATTGAACGATGCGCTGGGCATCACGTCGGTGGTCGTCACGCACGACGTCTACGAGTCGCTGAAGATCGTCGACTATCTCTATTTCGTGTCCGGCGGGCCGGATCATCGCGCAAGGCACGCCCGACGAGGTGCGCACGTTCGACCGATCCCGTTCGTGCGCCAGTTCGTCGACGGCGAGCCGGACGGCCCGGTCGCCGTTCCACTATCCGGCGCGGCCGTACGCCGAAGACTCTGACCGCCCGTGCCCGCTAACACTCTGACCCGAGGCATGCGCCGGATCGGCGCCGGCACGATCGAATGCGATCGCGCGGGTGCGGCTTCGCCGCGCGCTTTTTCGTCGCGGTGCTCGTACCACTCGCCGGCGGCGTTTCGCCGGCTGCAACTCACGGCGCGCGAGATCTATTTCGCCGGCGTGCTGTCGCTGGTCATCATCATGGTGTCGGGCCTGTTCGTCGGCATGGTGCTGGGCGCTGCAGGGCTACGATTCGCTCAACAAGTACGGCGCCGGCGATTCGCTCGGCATCTTCGTCGGCCTGTCGCTGGTGCGGGAACTCGGGCCGGTGGTCGCCGGTCTGCTGTTCGCGAGCCGCGCCGGCAGCGCGATCACCGCGGAAATCGGCCTCATGAAGACCACCGAGCAGCTGTCGGCGATGGAGATGATGGCGGTGGACCCGCTGGCGCGCATCGTGCGCGCCGCGGTTCTGGGGCGGCGTCATCTCGATGCCGCTGCTCGCCGCGCTGTTCTCGGTCATGGGCGTGTTCGGCGCCTACCTCGTCGGCGTGCGCCTCATCGGCGTCGACAACGGCACGTTCTGGGGCAACATGCAGGCCGGCATCGATTTCTGGCCGGACATCACCAACGGCATCATCAAGAGCGTCGTGTTCGGCGTCGCGGTCAGCCTGATCGCCGTGTTCGAAGGCTACGATGCCAAGCCGACGGCCGAAGGCGTGTCGGCCGCGACGACGCGCACGGTCGTCGGCGGATCGCTCGCGATCCTGGCGCTCGATTTCGTGCTCACCGTCTTCATGTTCAGGGGAATGGCGAATGGATAAGCCTAGGCGCCGCATGAACCGCTCGACCATCGACCTCTGGGTCGGCATTTTCGTCACGATAGGCTTCGGCGCGATCGTCTTCCTCGCGCTCAAGGTCGGCAACTCTGACGACGCTCGACGCGAAGCCGAGCTATCGGCTCGAGGCGCACTTCGACAACATCGGCGGCTTGAAAATGCGCGCGCCGGTCAAGGCGGCGGGCGTGGTCGTCGGCCGCGTCGAGTCGCGTGCGGCTCGATCCGAAGACGTACGAGGCCGTGGTGACGCTGAAGGTCGACAACGGCTACCAGTTCTCGAAGGACACGATCGCCTCGATCCTGACGTCGGGCCTGCTGGGCGAGGTCTATATCGGCCTCGACGCCGGCGGCGATCACGCAGATGCTCGCCGACGGCGGCAAGATCGCCAAGACGCAATCGGCCGTCGTGCTGGAGAAGCTGATCGGCCAGTTCCTGTTCGACAAGGCGTCGAGCGGAGCGCCCAAATGAGACGAACGTGCGCTCGTGCGCGCGGCGCTCGCGCTGCCGCGTCGCTGCTGTCCGGCTGCGCCAGTACGCCGGGCCGGCGCCTACGACCCGTTCGAGGCCAGCAACCGCGTGATGTATGCGATCAACGAGCCGCTCGACAAGTATTTCGCGCAAGCCGATCGCGCAGGCGTGGGTCGACTACGTGCCCAGCCGTCGTCCAGAAGGCGGCGAGCAACTTCTTCAACAACATCGACGATCTGTTCTCGGGGATCAACGGGTTGCTGCAGGGCAAGCTCGGACAAGGCCGGCAACGACTTCGGCCGCGTGATGATCAATACCGGATTCGGCTTCCTGGGCTTGATCGACATCGCGTCGGACGCCGGCATTCCGACGCGGCAACGAGGATTTCGGCCAGACGTTCGGCTACTGGGGCATTCCGCAGGGGCCGTACCTGTTCATCCCGCTGTGGGGCCGTCGACGGTGCGCGACGGCACCGGCGTCATCATCCTGCGGTACTGGTACACGCCGACGCAGTTGATTCCCCGACGTTGCCGGTCCGCAACGTGATCTACGGCATCGGCGCGATCGACGCGCGCGCCCAGGCGCTCGACGCGACGTCGCTCATCGAGCAGGCGTCGCTCGATCCCTACACGTTCGTCCGGCGCGCCTATCTGCAGCGCCGGGAATACCTGGTTTACGACGGCAAGCCGCCGCCAGAAAAGGAAGAATGACGATGATGCGTTTCCCAATATTCGTCCGTCGCGGATCGTCGCGGCGGTTCTGCTGCGCGGTCGCGGCCTCCATCGCGCTGGCGCAGGAAGCGCCCGGATGCGCTGGTCAAGCGCGTTGCGGGGAAGTCCTGCAGATCATCAAGACCGACCCCAAGGTGCAGGCCGGCGACCAGCAGCGCATTCGCGAAGTCGTCGAGACGAAGCTGCTGCCGTATTTCGACTTCGAGCGCATCACCGCGCTGGCGATGGGCCGCAACTGGCGGCAGGCCACGCCGGAACAGCAGAAGCAGCTCGCCGACCAGTTCCGCACGCTGCTCGTGCGCACCTATTCGGGCGCGCTGGCGCAATACCGCGACCAGACGATCGACTACAAGCCGCTGCGCGCCGATGCGACGCCACGGACGTGACCGTGCGCACCGAGGTCGTACGGCAGGGCCAGGCGCCGGTGCAGATCGACTACAGCATGGCCAAGACGCCGTCCGGCTGGAAGGTCTACGACGTCATCGTCGGCGGCGTGTCGCTCGTCACCAATTATCGCGACGAGTTCAACGAGCAGATCAAGAGCGGCGGGGTCGACGGCCTCATCAAGACGCTGACGCGCGAAGAACCAGAGGAGCGCCGGCCAAGTGAGCGAGGGCGTCGTATGAACGCGCGTTCGCGGCGCCAGCGGCGCGTTTGCGGTGGCCGGCGACCGCTGGCTGTTCAGCGGCGCGCTGACGTTCGACGACGCCACCGCCGTGCTGGAGCACGCGGCGGAATTGCCGCTGCCGGCGTCCGGCGTCGTGGACATGGCGGGACTCGCGCATGCGGACTCCGCGGCGCTCGCGGTGTTGCTGGAGCTGAAGCGGCGCGCGGCGGCCGAGGGCACAGCGGCTGTCCTTCGCGGCGATTCCGCCAACGCTCGACATCGCTCGCCCGCGTCTACGGCATCGAGGATCTGTTCTCGCAGTGAGCGTCGCTTCGCGCGCGCGTCGCGCCGCGGCGTTGCCAGCTCTCCGATCCCGATTCCTGACCTCCGATTCCTGATGCACGCCGTCGAAGTCATCGATATCGCGCGCCGGTTCGGTCCGCGTGCAGGCGTTGGCCGGCATCGACCTGACGGTCGAGCGAGGGCGAGTTCTTCGGCCTGCTGGGGCCGAACGGCGCCGGCAAGACCACGCTGATCTCGATTCTTGCGGGACTGACCCGCGCCGACCGCGGCACCGCGCGTATCCTGGGTCACGACGTCGTCGCCGATTTTCGCGCCGCGCGCCGCAACCTGGGCGTGGTGCCGCAGGAGCTCGTCTTCGATCCGTTCTTCAGCGTCCGTGAAACGCTGCGAATTCCAGGTCAGGCTATTTCGGCTTGCGCGATCAGGGCGAATGGATCGACGAAATCCTGCGCCACCTCGACCTGACGTCGAAGGCCGACGCCAACATGCGCTCGCTGTCGGGCGGGATGAAGCGGCGCGTGCTCGTCGGCCAGGCGCTGGTGCACAAGCCGCCGGTCATCGTGCTCGACGAGCCCACGGCGGGCGTGGACGTCGAGCTGCGGCAAAGCCTCTGGGGCTTCATTCGCAAGCTCAATCGCGACGGCCACACGATCATTCTCACCACGCATTATCTCGAGGAAGCCGAAGCGCTGTGCGGCCGCATCGCGATGCTGAAGGCGGGCCGCGTCGTCGCGCTCGACTCCACGCAGAACCTGCTGTCGCGCTTTCCCGGGATTGACCGTGCCGGCTGGTGGCCGCAGCGTGTTCCCGCGGCCTGGCAGCCGCGCGTGGTCCGCGAGGACGCGCGCGTCCATCACATCGGTCTCGAGTCGTACGCCGAGCTCGAGTCATTGCTGGCCGCGTTGCGCGAGGAGGATATCGCCATCGACGAGCTGGCGCATCGAGGAGACCGACCTCGAGCAGGTGTTTCTGAAGATCATGAGGAATCCGGAACACGCACATGGAAGGCCAAGGCGACTGCCTTGCACGAGGCAGACGCGCCGATGACCCGAGAAGATCGAGGGCGGTCTCGGCGCTGCGCAGCGTGGCGACCGCCATGACCGCCGTCATCGGCCACGGCTGGGTCACGCTGCTCTACAAGGAGCTGCTGCGCTTCTGGAAGGTGAGCTTCCAGACGATCGCCGCGCCGATTCTCACGCGCGCTGCTGTACCTGCTGATCTTCTCGCACGTGCTCGAGGATCGCGCGTGTCGGTGTACGACGGCCGCGTGACCTATACCGCGTTCCTGGTGCCGGGACTCGTGATGATGTCGGTGCTGCAGAATTCGTTCGCGAATTCGTCGTCGTCGCTGATCCAGTCCAAGATCACCGGCAACCTCATCTTCGTGCTGCTGCCGCCGCTGTCGCGCGCTCGATCTTTTCGCCGCGTACGTGCTGGGCGCGATGGTGCGCGGCATCGTGGTCGGGGCTCGGCGTGTTCGCCGTCACGCTGTTCGTTGCGCCGTCGTTGCTGCGATGCCGCACCCGCTGTGGGCGCTTGCCTTCGCGCTGCTGGGCAGCGCCATTCTCGCGATCCCTCGGCCTGCTGGCCGGGATCTCGGCCGGACAAGTTCGACCAGCTCGCCGCGTTCCAGAATTTCATCATCGTGCCGCTCACGTTTCTGTCCGGTGTGTTCTACTCGATCCATTCGCTGCCGCCGTTCTGGCAGGCGCTGTCGCATTTCAACCCGTTCTTTTATATGATCGACGGCTTCCGCTACGGGTTCTTCGGGCGTGTCCGACATTTCCCCGGCGATCGAGCCTCGCGATCGTCGCCGCCGCCGCGCTGGCGCTCGGCGCGCTGACGCTGCAGCTGCTGGCCACGCGGCTGGAAGTTGAGAAACTAGAGAGGTCCCGCATGGTTACCCCCGATTCGATCCAGCGCTCCGTCGAGAGCGGCCTGCCTTGCAGCACGTCGAAGTGACCGGCGACGGCCAGCACTTCGAGGCGATCATCGTGCTCGGCCGCCTTCGCCGGATTGTCGCGCGTGCAGCAGCACCAGCTCGTCTACGCGGCGCTCGGCGACCGCATGCGCGAGGAGATCCACGCGCTGTCGATGCAGACGCTCACGCCGGAGCAATGGGCGGACCGCGGGCGTGGATAAGCTCGTCGATCGAAGGCGGTCGTGCCGCTCTCCGGCGAGGTGCGCGTCTCGGGCGCCAAGAACGCGGCGCTGCCGATCCTGTGCGCGGCGCTGCTGACCAGCGAGCCGCTGACGCTCACCAACGTGCCGCGCCTGAACGACGTGCGCACGATGCAGTCGCTGCTTGCGCAGATGGGCGTGGCGCTCGATACGCGGGTGGCAGGCACGGTCAGTGCTCGATGCGTCGCGCATCGACTGGCCGCTCGCCCCTACGAGCTCGTCAAGACGATGCGCGCGTCGATCCTCGCGCTGGGTCCGCTGCTCGCCGCGCTGCGGCGAGGCGCGCGTGTCGCTGCCCGGCGGATGCGCGATCGGCCTGCGCCCGGTCGACCAGCACGTGCAAGGGCCTGCAGGCGATGGGCGCCGACGATCGATCTCGAGCACGGCTACATCAACGCGACGCGCGCAGCGGCTGCAGGGTGCACGCGCTTCGTGTTCGACGTGGTGACGGTCACCGGCACCGAGAACCTGATGATGGCCGCGACGCTCGCCGAGGGCGACGACGGTGCTCGAGAACGCCGCGCGCGAGCCGGAGGTGGTCGATCTCGCGCGTTGTCCTCACCGCGATGGGCGCGCGCATCGCGGGCGCGGGCACGCGATCGCGATCACGATCGAGGGCGTGGCGCGGCTGCACGGGCGCGACGCACGCGATCATGCCCGACCGCATCGAGACCGGGACGTTCCTCGCCGCGGCGGCCGCGACCGGCGGCGACGTGCCGCGATCACCGGCACGCAGCCCGATACGCTGACGCCGTGCTCGACAAGCTGCGCGAGGCGGGCGCGGACATCGCCGTGGACGCCGACGTCATCCGCGTGCGGCGCAGCGGTCGGCCGCAGCGCGGCGAACCTGCGCACCGCGCCGTATCCGGCTTTCCGACCGACATGCAGGCGCAATTCATGGCGCTCGCGACGCGCGCCGAGGGCACGTCGGTGCATCACCGAGACCGATCTTCGAGAACCGGATGATGCACGTGCAGGAGCTGAAGCGGCTCGGCGCCGACATCGAGGTCGAAGGCAACACCGCGATCGTCAAGGGCGTGCGCCAACTCGACCGGCGCCAACGTGATGGCGACCGATCTGCGCGCATCGGCGTGCCTCGTCATCGCCGGGCTCGTGGCCGGAAGGCGCAGACGACGATCGACCGCATCTATCATCTCGATCGCGGCTACGAGCGCATCGAGCGAGCACAGCTCTCCGCGCATCGAGCGCGTCAAATGAGGCGTCGATGACCGTGAGGGCGCGATGGATCGCTGCGCGATACGCTGAGCGCCGCGCCGCTCGGGCCACGCGACCAGCTACCCGGATACGCACGACCCCGCGCAGCTGTTCGCGGTCGCGCGCGCGCCGCAGCGCGCGGAGCTCGGGATCGCGGCAGCGCTGCCGTTCACCGGCAGCGATCACTGGACCGCATTCGAGCTCACCTGGCTCGACGAACGCGGCAAGGCCGCGAAGTGGCGATCGCCACGTTCGACGTGCCGGCGCGCTCGACGGCGATCGTCGAATCGAAATCGGTCAAGCTCTACCTCGGATCGTTCGCGCAGACGCGCGTTCGCGGCGCCCGACGCGGTGACCGCCGCGATTGTGCGCGACCTGTCGACTGCCGTCGGACGCGCCGGTGCCGGTGACGCTGGTCGCGCCATCGGCGTTCGCGCGACTGCGCATCGCGGAGCTCCCGGGCGAGTCGCTCGACGGCGCCTTGCCGGTCGACCATGCGACCGCTACGAGATCGACCCGTCGCGCGCTGGCGGCGACGGGGACCGGCTGACGGACGAAACGCTACGCACCGACCTCTTCCGTTCGCGGTGCCCGGTCACCGGCCAGCCCGACTTCGCGTCGATCGCGCATCGCCTATCGCGGTCCGCGCATCGATCGCGCCGGTCTGCTCGCGCTATCTCGTGTCGTATCGCCGCCACGCGGGATTCCACGAGCATTGCGTCGAGCGCGATCTTCGTCGACGTGATGGCCGCATGCCGGTGTGAAGCGTTGTCGGTGCACACGCGTTTCACGCGGCGCGGCGGCATCGACATCAACCCGTTTCGCACCAACGCGGCGTGCCGGCGCCGCCAACGTGCGCGCGGCGCGGCAATAGGGCGGACGCGCTACGGTAGAATGGCCCTCGACTTGCGCCGCCATCGCTGCCGTGCCCGCACTGACGATCGCCCTGTCCAAGGGCCGCATCCTCGACGAGACGCTGCCGCTGTTCGCGCGCGGCGGGCATCGTGCCGGCCGAGGATCCGGAGACTTCGCGCAAGCTGATCCTCGCCACCAACCGGCCGGGCGTGTCGTTCGTCATCGTGCGGCCGACCGACGTGCCGACGCTACGTGCAGTACGGCGCCGCCGACGCTGGGCGTCGCGGGCAAGGACGTGCTGCTCGAGCACGGCGGCGACGGGCTCTACCAGCCGCTCGACCTCGAGCATCGCGACGCTGCCGGCATCGTCGTCGCGACGCAAGCGCGGCTTCGACTGGGCAGGCACGGTGCAGCGCGGCGCGCGCATCCGCGTGGCGACCAAGTACGTGCAAGACGGCGCGCGAGCATTTCGCCGTCAAGGGCATGCACGTCGACCTGATCAAGCTCTACGGCTCGATGGAGCTGGCGCCGCTGGTCGGACTCGCCGACGCGATCGTCGACCTCGTGTCGACCGGCAACACGCTGAAGGCGAACGATCTGCGTCGCGGTCGAGGAGATCATGCCGATCAGCGCGCGGCTGATCGTCAATCCGGCGCGCGCTCAAGCTGAAGCGCGACGCGATGCAGCCGCTGATCGACGCGCTGGCAAGGCCGCGCACGCAAGCATGCAGGACGCGCAAGCCAGCAGCGCGCGTGACCGTGCCGCCGCATGCGCCGTCTCGACACGGCGCGACCCGGTTTCGACGCGAGCGCTCGCGCGCGCTGATCGCCTTCGAGTCCGCGCAGGATCCGGACGATCGATGCCGCGGTCGCGGCGATCGTCGCCGACGTGCGCGCGCGCGCGGCGACGCGGCGCTCGCTCGAGTACACGCGCGCGCTTCGACCGGCTCGCCGCGCGCGTCGGTCGCCGCGCTCGAGATCCCGGCGCGCGGAGATGCGCGACGCGTTCGTATCGCTGCCGGCCGCGCAGCGCGACGCGCTGACGCCGGCGCGCCGCGCGCATGCGCGCCTATCACGAGCGGCAGAAGGCGGCGGCTGGAGCTTACGCGAGGCCGACGGCACGCGAGCTCGGACAGCGCGGTGACGCCGCTCGACCGCGTCGGCATCTACGTGCCGGGCGGCAAGGCCGCCTACCCGTCGTCGGTGCTGATGAACGCGATCCCGCGCAAGTCGCCGGCGTGCGCGAGATCGTGATGGTCGTGCCGACGCCGGACGGCGTGCGCAACCCGCTGGTGCTCGCCGCGGCGCGTCTCGCGGGCGTCACGCGCGTGTTCACGATCGGCGGCGCGCAGGCGATCGCCGCGCTCGCCTACGGCACGGCAGACGGTGCCCGCGGTCGACAAGATCTGCGGGCCCGGCAACGCCTATGTCGCCGCGGCCAAGCGCCGCGTGTTCGGCGTCGTCGGCATCGACATGGTCGCCGGCGTCTCCGAGATCCTCGTGATCGCCGACGCGCACGGCGAATCCCGACTGGGTCGCGCTCGACCTCTTCTCGCAGGCCGAGCACGACGAGATGGCGCAGGCGATCCTGCTCACGCCCGATGCCGCGCTCATCGACGCGGTCGCGGCGAGCGCGCGCGCGGCTGATCGCCGAGATGCCGCGCGCGGCGAATCATCGCGGCGTCGCTCGGCGACAGCGCGGCGCGCTCGGTCAGGCGCGCGATCTCGCCGAGGCCTGCGCGTCGTCGAACCGGATCGCGCCGGAGCATCTCGAGCTCGCGGTCGCCGATCCCGACGGCCTGCTGCCGCAAGATCCGCCACGCGGGCGCGATCTTCGTCGGTCACTATGCGTCCGGAGGCGCTCGGCGACTACTGCGCCGGCCCGAACCACGTGCTGCCGACCGGACGCACCGCGCGCTTCTCGTCGCCGCTCGGCGTCTACGATTTCCAGAAGCGCTCAGCGTGCTGCTGCATTGTCGCGCGCGCGGCGCAGACGCTGGGTCCGGTGGCGGCGACGCTCGCGCGCGGCGAGGGACTGATGCGCACGCGCGCTCGGCGGAAGCACGGTTGACCAACGAGTGAAGGACTGTGATGATGGCCAAGGTAATCGCGATGTACGAAGCGGCCCGCCGATCCGGCGGCGTTCGATCGCTACTACATGCGACGCACGTGCCGATCGCGAAGAAGATCCCGGGTCTGCGGCACTACGAGGTCACGCGCGGCCCGATCGCGACGCTCGAGGGCCGGCGCCGTATCACCTGATCGCCGATCCTGACGTTCGATTCGCTGGCGGCGATCCAGGCGGCGCTGGGCACGCCCGAGGGGCAGGCGACCGCGGCCGATCTTGGCAATTTCGCCACCGGCGGTGTCGACCTCTACGTTGCCGACACCAAGACGGTTGATGAACCCGCGTCGATGAACGCACCGCGCCGATGAACGCTCCGCTTCCGGCCGCAACATGCGCGAGTCGCGACGAGGTCGCGGCGCGCGTCAAGGCGACGATCCGTCCGAAGATTCGCGCGCTCACCGCCTATCCGGTCGCGAAGGCGACGGGGATGATCAAGCTCGACGCGATGGAGAATCCGTACGCGTTGTCGGGCGAGGCGCGGGCCGAGATCGCGGCGGCCGTGGCCAACGCGCGGATCAACCGCTATCCGGACGGCGGCGGCGACGAAGTGAAGGCGGCGCTGCGCCGCGCGCTTGCGCTGCCCGACGACGTCGGCGCTCATTCTGGGCAACGGATCGGACGAGCTCCTGCAGATCGCTGACGACGGCGATCGCGCAAACCGGGCGCCGTCGATGCGTCGCGCCTGACCCGTCGTTCGTGCTGTACCGGATCGTTCGCCGACATCGCCAACTTGCGCTTCGTCGGCGTGCCGCTGCGCGCCGATCTCGCGCTCGACACGGACGCGATGCTGGCCGCCATCGAGCGCGAGCGGCCGGCGCTGGTGTGGCTCGCCTATCCGAACAACCCGACCGGCACCCTGTTTCGAAGCGCGCGGTCATCGAGCAGCATCATCCGCGCGGCGCCGGGGCTGGTCGCCGTCGACGAGGCGTACTACGCGTTCGCCGACGCGCTCGTTCCTCCCGCGCGTGCTCGAGTTTCCCAACCTGATCGTCGTGCGCACACTGTCGAAGGTCGGCATGGCAGGCGCTGCGGCTGGGCTATGCGGCCGCGCATCCGGCGTGGATCGCCGAACTGGACAAAGGTGCGTCCGCCGTACAACGTCAACGCGCTGACGCAGGCGGTGGTGCCGGTACTGCTGGCGACACGCGGATCTGCTGGCCGAGCAGGCGGCGGCGATCCGCGCGCGAGCGCGCGCGTGTTGCAGCCGCGCTCGCGCGCGCTGCGCCGGCGTCACGGTGTTTCCGACGCACGCCAACTTCCTGCTCGTGCGCGTGCCCGACGCCCGCACTGGTTCGCCGGACATTGCGGGACGCGGGCATTCTGGTGAAGAACTGTCGATGGCTGGCATCCGTTGCTCGCCAACTGCTTGCGCATCACCGTCGGCACGCCGGCCGAAAACAACGCCTTGCTGGAAGCACTGGAGCCGCACACGCATGAACCTCCGATGAACGCGCCCGCCGAACCGACGCACCGCCGAGGATCGAACGCAAGACGAACGAAACGCAGATCGTCGTCGAGCTGAACCTCGACGGCAGCGGCCGCGCCGACCTGGCCACCGGCGTGCCGTTTCTCGATCACATGCTGGACCAGGTCGCGCGCCATGGCCTTGTCGATCTCACCGTCCGCGCGCAAGGGCGACCTGCATATCGACGCGCACCACACGGTCGAAGACATCGGCATCACGCTCGGACAGGCGTTCGCGCGCGGCGCGTCGGCGACAAGAAGGGCATCGTCCGCTACGGTCACGCGTACATGCCGCTCGACGAGGCGCTGTCGCGCGTGGTCATCGACCTTTCGGGACGCCCGGGCCTCGAGTTCCACGTGCCGTTCACGCGCGCGATGATCGGCACGTTCGACGTCGACCTGACGCACGAGTTCTTCCAGGGCTTCGTCAACCACGCGCTGGTGACGCTGCACGTCGACAACCTGCGCGGCGACAACGCGCACCACCAGGCGGAGACCGTGTTCAAGGCGTTCGCGCGCGCGGTGCGGATGGCTGATCGCGCGGATCCGCGCGCGGCCGGCGTCATTCCGTCGACCAAGGGCAACTTTAGCGGCAGTCCGGCGTTCAGGGTCAGGTCGATCAGGACCAACGCTGCTCGTGACGTCGGCGCCATTGCCTACTGACTCCTGATCCTGACTCGATCCGATGATCGACATCGTCGTCATCGACTACGGCATGGGTAACCTGCGCTCGGTCGCGAAGGCGCTGCGCCACGTCGCGCCCGACCGCGACGTCGTCGTGTCCGCGGACGCCGGCACGCATTCGGCGCCGCCGAGCGGACGGTGCTGCCGGGCCAAAGCGCGATGCCGGATTGCATGACGGGACTGCTCGCGAGCGGCCTCGCCGACGCCGTGCTGGAGGCGACGCGCGACCGGCCGTTCCTCGGCATCTGTCTCGGCCTGCAGATGCTCTTCGAGGTCGAGCGAGGAGGGCCCACCGCCGGGCCTCGGCGCGATTCGCGGCCGCGTCGTGCGCTTCCGCGACGAAGCCATGGTGACGCCCGCGGGCGAGCGACTCAAGGTGCCGCACATGGGATGGAGCCCGGTGCGGCACGCCCGGCCGCATCCGCTCTGGGCGCGGCATCGACGACGGCGCGCGCTTCTACTTCGCCCACAGCTTCCATCCCGTGCCGGAGGACCCCGCCCTGACCGCCGGAACGGCCGACTTATCCGGCGCCGTTTACTTGCGCGATTGCGCGGGCTAATATCTTCGCTACGCAATTCCATCCGGAAAAAGCCAGCGCGCCGGGACTGCAGCTGCTCGCCAATTTCGTCGCCTGGGACGGGCGCAGCTGACCGCTTCGCTGAGCGCCGACCGCACCGCTCGCCGCCCTCCCTACCGCCGCTCTAGACGCCTGCCGCCATGCAGATCATTCCCGCGATCGACATCAAGGACGGGCACTGCGTTCGCCTCAAGCAGGGCGACATGCAGTCGGCGACCGTGTTCTCCGAGGATCCGGCCGCCATGGCGCAGCACTGGCTCGGAGCTGGGGCGCGCAGCGGCTGCATCTCGTCGACCTGAACGGCGCCGTCGCGGGCAAGCCGAAGCAACGAGCTCGCGATCCGCGAAATCGTCGAGCGTGATCGGCGAGGAGATCCCGCGTGCAGCTGGGCGGCGGCATCCGCGACCTCGACACGATCGAGCGCTATCTCGACGACGGCATCAGCTACGTCATCATCGGCACCGCCGCGGTCAAGAATCCCGGGTTCCTGCACGACGCGCTGCTACGCGTTTCCCGGCCACATCATCGTCGGGCTCGACGCGCGCGACGGCAAGGTCGCGACCGACGGCTGGTCGAAGATGACCGGGCACGACGTCGTCGATCTCGCGCAGAAGTTCGAGGACTACGGCGTCGAAGGCGGTCATCTACACCGACATCGGCCGCGACGGCATGCTGACCGGCGTCAACATCGAGGCTACGGTCAGGCTCGCGCGCGAGCTCAAGATCCCGGTGATCGCGTCCGGCGGCATCGTCGACGATCGCCGACATCAAGCAGCTCGCGCAGCTCGAGGACGACGGCATCATCGGCGCCATCGCCGGCCGCGCGCTCTACGAAGGCACGCTCGATTTCAAGGAAGCGCTGAAGGCCGCCAAGGCAGCTGACAGCTGGGCTGACGCCTCCTGACCCGAAGCGGCCATGAGCGCCGAGCACTCCGGCGATCCGCTCCGATCCGACGTTGCGCTATGGGCCTGGCCAAGCGCATCATCCCCTGCCTCGACATCGCGGACGGCCGCGTCGTCAAAGGGCGTCAATTTCGTCAACCTGCGCGACGCCGGCGATCCGGTCGAGGTCGCGCGCCGCTACGACGAGCAGGGCGCCGACGAGCTCGCGTTCCTCGACATCCGCGCCAGCGTCGAGACGCGCGGCCTGCTGCTACGACATGATCGAGGCGGTCGCCGACGCAGGTGTTCATTCCGCTGACCGTGGGCGGCGGCGTGCAGACGCGGTCGATGACATCCGCGCGCTGCTCAACGCCGGCGCCGACAAGGTCAGCATCAACACGGCGGCGTCGAGAACCCGGACCTCTTCGACGAGGCGTCGGCGCGCTACGGCGCGCAATGCATCGTCGCGGCGATCGACGCCAAGCAGTCGGCGCCGGATGCGTGGCAGGTCTACACGCACGGCGGCCGCACGCCGACCGGCATCGATGCGGTCGAGTGGGCGCGCGAGAGTCGCGGCGCGCGCGGCGCGGGCGAGATCCTGCTGACCAGCATGGATCGCGACGGCGCGCGCACGGGTCTCGACCTCGCGCCTGACGCGGGCGGTGGTCGATGCGGTCGACGTGCCGGTGATCGCGTCGGGCGGCGTCGGCTCGCCTGCAGGACCTGGTCGACGGCATCATGAAGGTGCGGGCGGACGCCAGTGCTTGCCGCCGTCGATCTTCCACTACGGCAGAGTTCACCATAGGCCAGGCGAAGGCCTGATGGCCGCCGCTGGCCTGGAGATGCGGCTGTGAGGTCGCACGACCTCTTAATACACGTGCAGCTGTGCCGAGATGAAGCCTGGCTCTGACGACGTCGCGCTGGAATTCCGACGGGTCTGCGTGCGCGGCGCCGTCGCGCAGGACGCGGCGTCGCACGAGGTGCTGACACTCGCATGGATGAACCGCGACGCTGGACGCGCACCGCCGCGACGCGAGGCGCACTACTGGTCGCGCTCGCGCGACAAGCTGTGGCGCAGGGCGAGATCGTCCGGCTTTGTTCAGCGCGTGCGCGAGATCAGGCCCGACTGCGACGGCGACGCGATCCTGCTAGCTGGTCGAGCAAGATCGGCGGCATCGCGTGCCATACCGGCCACGAGCGGTGCTTCTTCCTGAAGCTCGACGACGGCGCTGGCATGATGTCGAGCCCGTGCTGAAAGACCCGAAGGCGATTTACGGCGATGGCTGATTCCGGCAGCGAAGTGACGGCGACGTGCTCGCGCGTCGTGGCGCCGGCGACGATCGCGGCGCGCCGGGGCGCGACGATCCCGCGATCTCGTCTGCAGCGGCGTTGTTCGCCAAGGGCGACGATGCGATCCTGGAGCGATCGGCGAGGGAGGCCACTGAGACCGTGATGGCCGGCGCAAGGACGGCGGAACGGTCTCGCATCGTGTCCGAGGTCGCCGACCTGTCGCGTTTCATTGTACTCGGAGCTGCTCGTCCGCCGGTGGTCTGGGTCCGGCGGGCGTCGCTCGCTGCGAGCTCGCACGCCGCGGGCGTCTCCGGGCACGCCGAAAAGGCCGGCCGGGGCCGGTAACGCTGGCGTCGTTCCGAGCTGACGACCTACCGGCACACGCAAGGTCGGATGGCGACCGATGGCCGGCAACCGCGGTCCTATTGAGTGGGGCATATCGGCCGTCGCGCTTGCGTTGTCGCCGTCGCCAGGCGACGCGAGCGGCACGCGCCCTGGCTGGATCTACGGCCTCTGCGACTGAGCACGCGCCTGACGGCGACGCCGGTTCGCCGCGCTGACGGTCAGAGGTGGACGCTACGCGGAGATCCGGGTGAGGTCGGCATCGGTTCGGTCGGCAAGACGTTGGCGGTCGCCGATGTCGTGCGCCGCGAGCGCCTGCGCCGGATTCTGGTGGGGATGGGGCCTCCACTGGGACGCCGTCCAGGCTGGCTATACGGCATGTCGGTGGACGCGATGCCGTCCGGGTCATTGCTCGGCGCGATGGCGGCCGGTCACCGGTCGGCAGCGACGAGGCGAGGCGCCTGAAGGCGGGCCATCGACGCGCGGACAGCCGCGCGGCAACGACGGCGAGGAACACAATCGACTCGGCGCAGGCCACCGAGCCCAACTGCATTTCTGCAAGATATCGTGCGCGGCGAAGTTCAGGGCAGACGGTGTACGAGGATACGACGATGCTGGCGTTCCACGACATCCGGGCCTTCGTCGCGCCCCAGTGCATTTCTCTGCGTTTTTTGATTCCGAAGAGCTGTCGACGAAGAGCAGACGATGTACGACCTCACGCTCGCGGACGACGCGCCGGTCATGCGGCAAGATCATGACGCTAGGTTCGGTCATCTTCGCGCAGTGAAAGAATGACGGCTTCCATGGCTGGTCGTCACCATCGGGGCGCGCTTTCGACGGCAGGGAGGTTCAGTATGTCCGTCGTGCATTCATGATCATGTCCTGATATCTTTGGGGTTTACGATCGCGGAATGAAATCTGAAGCGAGGCGCTATGGCGTCGAGCATTCCGCATTATACCGATCGTCCCGGTCGTCGTCGTCCTGATCTTCGTGGACCAAGAAACTGCGCACCATCGGTGACCTGGCGAAAGCATTACGGCTTCAAGGAAGGCATGAAGACCCCGAAGATCGCTCGCCGCGTCGGCGGCAGAGCGCGATGCGCAGCAGACCGCGCAGCAGATTCCCGGCAAGACGATCATCGCCGGCGAAGAAGAAACGAATAAGTTGTAGACGGCCGTGGACGCAGTCAATGCGCCGGTCGACCTGAATTTCCCGCAGAAACGAATCGTTGCGGGTACGGTGCGGAAATTGAATCTGTTCCTCGCAACTCCATGTTCGATTTATCGGCTTTCCTCCGAACCGGTCGTCATCGCTGTCGTCGCGCGCTGATCGTCATTGGGGCCCGAGCGGCTGCCCGGCGCGCCGCAGCGCGTACGATGGGGCAGTCTGGCGTTCGGGCGCCTGCAGCGCTACGTCAACGGTCGCCAAGGCCGACATCAACCGCGAAATCGAGTCGATCAGCCGCGTAAGCCGCAAAGAGGCGCAGACGCGGCGTCGACCAAGTCGTCGACAACGAGGCGCGGCGCTTATCGGAGACTGGCGCTGTGAATAACAGAACGAGCTCATCGCCGGCGACGGAGTCAGCGAAACACTGATGTCGATCCAACGGGCGTTTGAGCCGTCACGCTTCCGAATGAGCCAGGCGGTGAATTAAAGCCGATGCCGTTGCCTGCCGAACGCCGCTTCAGTCGTCGCCGCCCGGCCGACAAGATCGATTTTTCGCTCCCGATATTAAGACCTGCCTCCCGACCCAGCGGCGGCACAGAAACGTTCCTCTGCATCTTTAGCCGTGAAGGCATGCCTGCTGCGTCTATCGTCGCCGTACGTGGCGCTGGTCTGCTTCTGTTCCATGGCGAAGGACGGTTGACGCGCAGCCAGCCAAAGAGGAACATTGCCGCAGGCGGCCGATGATCGCCACTGACATCCAGCCGTCTGGTCCGTCAAGGTGACGCTGATAGCGGCGTTCCCCGCCATCGCGTTGCCGTAATGTGCTGCAGGCCTTGGTGCTCGTCATGCCTGTATTGCCTTACTTGATCAGAAAAGCGCCTGATACTGTTGCGCGCCGCGGTCGAGCGCCGTGGTTCTTCAGGCGGTGATCGGCATGGTTTCGCATTTTTCTGTGGTTCCCGGCATAAACAGCGCGATAGTTACGTGGTCGGCGTGACACGAGGCGATCGAGATCGACGCATTTTGGTTGCTTCTGCCGCGTGCGATGTTCTGCCTTCAACAATAGATACCTGAGGCAGCAGGCGATCGCCACGTCCGCAGCGGATGGTGGCGCAGAGCCTCAGGTGTGCCGAGTCGATCCGCATCGCACCAGCGTCATCGTTTGATCTTCACGCGCCGCCGGGATGCTCTCTGCGGCCTGGCGTCGTGCCGGTCTGTCGGGTTTGCGTTGAAAGAATTTGGGGCTTTTCCCTCTTATATCATCAGGTGCTGGTCAAGGACGACGAGCAGGCGAAGAAGGCGCAAAGAGTTTAGATCTGGAGCGAATCATCAGTGGTCCGGTGGCGAGCGCTCAGGCCAGTCGGCGGCGGTTACTTGTCGTTAGTCGTCGCGCCGCTTTCCAGCCCCGGCAGCACCTCCGATGGGTCTCGACGCTGTCACCAAAGCAGACATCGGTTACCTTCGGGCCTTGTCCCTCTGAGGGTTACACGATCACCCTTCCCGCAAATTGATCGAGAAATAACAGCGAGCGTGCGCCTTCAGCGGTGTCCAATCGGCCCTGCGCATCGCCGGCTGATGAGGCTCGCGGCGGCGGGGGCCAGCGTTAGCTTTCCGGACGGTGGACGACCCCGGTGGTCCCTCTCGTTTCGAGGCTCAGCCTTTCGTGTCCGTCCTGACCAGCGGTTCGCAACTGACGTCCACTGGCAGAGAGTCGCGATTTGTTCAATAATCCTGATGGCAGTACGAACCCTACTCGTCAACGCCATGAACTTCACGAAGTCGCCGAGGGTTCCCGCTTACCGATTCCGGAAAACGGATGCGATAGGCAGACATCGTCGCGGCGGCCCGTGTCCGACCAGCCAGATCGCAAACAACGCAGCGGCGATGACAAAACCGACATGTAAACAGCCTTCATAGTTAAAGGTTATCCGTTTCCATGTGTCTTGCTTCCTCGCCTTCATCGCGCCCTGCGCCCGAGGACCGTGGAGGAAATCGTGGATCCATCGGATGCTCGGATCGCAGCCGCTGATCCAGCGGATCGACGGTGATCTTCCCGTCGACCCGGCACGGGCCACGCGATCGCACAGCGTGAACAGCGTCGCGAGATCGTGGGTAACGATGACGAACGTGACGCCCGAGGCTTCGATTGCTGAGTTGCCCTGATCATCGCGCCGATGCCGTGCTTGCGTGTAGGGTCGAAGAGTCCGAGGCGTCGGCTCGTCGAGAAAGAGAATTTTTCGGGTCGAGCGCCGCGAGCGCCCGCGTGAAGGTCGCGCCCGCTTGACCATGCCGCCCGAAAGCTCGGAGGGAAGCTTGCTTCCGGTGGTCGGCGGACATCCCGGCGAGCTTCGAAAGCTTCATCGCGGCAATCTGTTCCTGTCGCGGGACGGGCAGACCGGCGCGTCGCGCGGATCGGAAGTCGCGATGTTCTGCGCCACGCGACAGCGAGGAAAACAGCGCGCCCCGGCTGGAACAGCACGCCAACGAGCCGGAGCTTCGTTCCTGCGGGCCCGATCGTCGTGCGATGCCTCTGCCGTTGCACCAGCAGGACCGCAGCCTGCGTTCGGTCGATGCAGCCCGGTGAGCGTCTTGAGCGGTCTGATTTTCCGGACCTGAGCCCTGGGATCCTGAGGATCTCTCTGCCGGATGTCGAGGTCGATCTTGTCGTGCACTTCCAGCAATACGTAACTGAACGAAGTACAAC
>ERZ1370068.7751-contig-6649_pt1 | contig 41200 bp, 68 predicted proteins | sample MGYA00561227_ERZ1370068 | MGnify/ENA primary metagenome ERZ1370068 (study PRJEB38410, sample SAMEA6850437) | metagenome | study: Metagenomic assessment of the ecological functions of the soil: analysis of the soil microbiota associated with the... | reverse complement strand
AGATCGCCTTCCAGACCTCTTCGGGCAGCCCTTCCTCGCGCGCGTAGATGCCGCCCATCGATGCCCTGCAGCTCGGTGAACTCGCGGACCATGTCCGTCGTCAGGTCCGCCTTGCGCCAGGCGAGCGGCCTTCGCCGCCTGCTGCCGCGGTTCTCGTCGGAGGCGCCGAACGCGTGGCTGGCGATCCACCTGCGCCAGCCGCTCGATGCGCTCGGCCTTCGTCTTGTAGCGTCCCGAGCCTCTTGTGAAACAGCAGCGTCGACAGGCGCTCGATCCGCGACTCGAGCGTGGTCCGCCGATCGGCTTCCCAGAAGAAGCATCGCGTCGCGCAGCCGGGCGGTGACGACGCGCTCGGCGTTGCGGGCGATGGTGCGCTCGTTGTCGGGCTCGGTGTTGATGACGGCGAGAAACGCCGGTCTTCAGCCTGCCGTCCTCGCCTTCCACCGGGAAAGTAGTGCTGATGGTGGATCAGCGTCGTCGTCAGCACCTCGTCGGGCAACACCTCGGTGAACTCGGACGCGAACGTGCCGGCGATGACGGACGGGTACTCGACCAGGTCGGGGACTTCCTCGAGGAGGCCGGCATCGCTCGTGGACCGCGCGGCTGACGCGGCTCTTGCAAGCGCAGCGCTTTGGCATCGAGCTCCGCGCGCGATCTTGTCGTGCCGCTCGCTGCGCTCGAGGATCACGAAGTTCTCGAGCAGCCGCGCCCGATAGTCGTCGAACGTCCGGACCTTGATCGCGCGGCCGGCCCGGCCGCTGGTCGTCAGGAAGCGGTGCCCGTAGGTGACCGCGCCGGAGGTGACGTCCTGCACCTGGCTGGTCTGCGCCGCCGACGACCGCGTGATGCGGAACGGGACGACGCGCCCGCCATAGAGCGAACAGAATCCAGCGAATCGGCCGGCCGAACAGCAGCTCGCCGCGCCCATCGTCGAGCATGGCGTCCCAGCGCATCGACTTCGGGAAACGACAGCGCCCGCAGCGTGCCGCCGAGCACGTCCGGCAGCACGTCGATCGTCGTCTTGCCGCGCTGCCGGCGGCGGAACGCGAGGTAGCTGCCCTTTCGGCGTCGTCACCCGCTCGAGCGCGCGACACGTCCACGCCCTGCTTCGCCGCGAAGCCGAGCGCCGCCGGCGTCGGGTTGCCGTCGGCGCGTGAAGGACGCCGACACGGGCGGCCGTTGACGAGCTCCTCGAGATCGGTCTGCCGCTCGGGAACCCGGGCGACGCGGACGGCCAGCCGCCGCGGCGTGCTGATAGGTCTCGGCCGGCGATTCCGGCGGCAGCCGATGCTCGCGAAGCTGGCGGCCGACGATCTCGCCGATCTGGTTGCGTCAGGCCCGGGCAGCCAGCTGGCCGGCAGTTCTTCGCAGCCGATCTCGAGGAGCAGCTCGCGATCCACGTCAGGCCATCGCTTTCGGCGCGGTCTCGTTCGACGTACGCGCCTTCGCGATGCCGACGGCGAGCTGTCGCACGCGCGAGGAATGTATGCGGTCCGTTCGGTCACGCCGATGCTGTTGCTCGAGTCGAGAATGTTGAACAGATGCGAGCACTTGAGCGTGTGCTCGAGCGCCGGCCAGATCAGGCCCGCCTTGAGCAGCGACTCCGGCGAGGTCGTAGTGCTCGCCGAACAGCGTCGCGATGGAACGCGCCGAAGTCCGGCCGCACATCTCGACCTGGCCGAAGACGTACTTCGACTGCTCGACCTCCTCGCGGAACCGGACGTCGCGGTATCTCACGCCGGGCGCCCCACTCGAGATCGAACATGCTGTCGACGCGCTGCAGCGCCATCGCGATGCGCTCGAGGCCGTAGGTCAGCTCCGGCGGAAATCGGCGACAGCTCGAGGCCGCCGGCCTGCTGGAAGTAGGTGAACTGCGAGATCTCCATCCCGTCGAACATCACCTGCCAGCCGATGCCCCAGGCGCCGAGCGTCGGCGACTCCCAGTTGTCCTCCTCGAAGCGGATGTCGTGCTGGCGCGGGTTGATGCCGCAGGCCTCGAGGCTGTCGAGATACAGCTGCTGCACCTCGTCGGGCGCCGGCTTGAGGATCGACCTGAAACTGATGATGCTTGAACGAGCGGTTCGGGGTTCTCGCCGAACCGGCCGTCGGCCGGCCGCCGCGACGGCTGCACGTAGGCGACGTTCCAGTGGGCCGGCCCCAGGACGCGGAGAAACGTCTCCGGGGTGCATCGTGCCGGCGCCGACCTCGACGTCGAGCGGCTGCTGCAGGACGCAGCCGCGCGACGCCCAGAACTCGGACAGCTTCAGAATCAGGCCTTGGAAGGTCATCTCGAAATCGGCACGGGCAATCGATAAGGCACGATACGACCGTCTGATGAGCCGTAATGGCCAGACCTTCGATAGTCTGCTGTCCTCATCTCCCGCAGCACCCGCACCGACTTGCAGATCCTTGTCCAGATGCATCGCGATCAGCGTGCGGTGCGCACTGCCTCGATCTCGCGCAAGGCGCGCGGGCGACACCGGTCAACTCGCCGAGCGCGCAGCGGCCTGCACGTACGCGCCGCCGACAGGAACGCCGCGCGCCTCGGCGACAGCCGAGGTCCGGCTCGTAGACGCCCTGCAGCCGCAGCAGCCAGTGCTCGAAATACCGCGCCAGCGGATCGATCGGGACGCCGCGCCGCCATCGCCGTCGACCATCGACGCGCCCAGCCGGAAACAGCGGCTCGTTCGGGTCGGCCTCCGGCGCCCACTCGTCGATCAGCTCGGCGAAGTAGCCGGCGTAGCCGAGCGCCTCGCCGTCCACCGGCGAGACATCGGCGATCGCGTGCCGCTCGACGTAGTCGAGCCGCACCAGGTCGCGCCGCTCGCGCTCCAGGTAGGCGACGCGGCCGCAGCGTCAGCGGCTCGAGCGCGCCGCCGAACCGCCGCCGGCTCTGGCGCGCGTTCCGGGCGACGCCGCGCTTCTTGCCGCGATCGCGCGTCAGAAACACGACGATGCGATCCGACTCACCGAGCTTGTAGGATCGGAGAATCAGCGCGTCGGTTGTGTACAGCGGCATGCGGAGGCAGGCTCATCAAGGTATCACATTAGCAGCCAAGCTACTCGCTCAGCCGGCGCTGACAGGCTCACTCGCCGCTGAGGCGAGTTCGCACTCGGTCCGCCAGCCGATCTGGCCGAGCAACCGCTCGTCGTCCGCGCCACTCGGACTTCACGCGCACGTGCAGGTCGAGAAACACCTGCGTCCGAAGAATCGCTCGAGCTCCCCGCGCGCCGCCGTGCCGATCCGCTTGATCATGTCGCCGCCCTTGCCGATCGACGATCGGCTTCTGCGACTCGCGGTCGACGACGATCGTGCAATACAGCCGCAGGATGACGCGCTCGGCGCCGGCTCCGGCTCCTCGAAGCGATCGATCACGACGGCGCTCGAGAACGGCATCTCGGCGTGGGTGAGCTGCAGCAGCTTCTCGCGCACGATCTCCGCCGCGAAGAACCGCTCGGGCTGATCGGTGAGGTAGTCCGTCCGGATACAGCGCTCGCCCTTCCGGCAGGCCGATCGAGGATCGCCCGCTCGAGCCGGTCGACGTTGTCGCCGGTCGCCGCCGAGACCGGCACGATCTCGGCGAACTGCGCCAGCTTCGAGTACTCGCTCCATCATCGGCAGCAGCCTCGACTTCTTGATCAGATCGATCTTGTTGAGAATCAGGAACACCGGCGCCTCGCGTCCTTCACCAGGTCGAGCACGAAGCGATCGCCCTTTGCCGCGCGGCTCGGCTGGCGTCGACCACCAGGCCCAGCACGTCGACTTCGCGCGATCGTGTCGACCGCGGTGTCGACCATCCGCACGTTCATCCGGTGCAGCGGCCGGTGGATGCCGGGCGTGTCGAGGAACACCACCTGCGCGTCCGGATAGTTCTTCACGCCGAGGATCCGCGTCCGCGTCGTCTGCGGCTTGTCGGAGACGATCGCCAGCTTGGTGCCGACGAGCCGGTTGAGCAGCGTCGACTTGCCGGCATTCGGACGGCCGATGAGCGAGACGAAGCCGGATTTCATGCGATCGACTCTTCTCGCTCGGTGTCCGCCGCGCCGGCACCTGGCTTCGCGGCAGATCCGCACCTTGTTGATCCGCCGGCGCTCGGCGTCGAGCACCTCGACGCGCGATGCCGTCGATCTCGAACCGCTCGCCGACGGCCGGCACGCGCCCAGATGCGACATCAGATAGCCGCCGACGGTCTCGAACCCTTCGCGTTCGATCTGCGACGTTCAGCCGCTGCACGACCTCGTCGATGTTCACCTTGCCGCTGAACACGAACCGGCCGCCGCCCTCGTCGACGATCGGCTCCGACTCGACGTCGTATTCGTCGCGAATCTCGCCGACGATCTCCTCGAGCAGGTCCTCGATCGTGACCAGTCCGGCGGTGCCGCCGTACTCGTCGACGACGATCGGCGCACTGCGTCTGCTGCCGCTGAAACTGCTTGCAGCAGCTCCGGGCACGCGCTTGGTCTCGGGCACCACGACCGCCGGACGCATCAGGCGGCGCGATCGGGCGCGCATCGTCGGCTGGTAGTCGAGCACGACCAGGTCCTTGACGAAGACGAAGCCGGCGATGTTGTCGAGCGCTGTCCTTGTAGACCGGAAACCGCGAATACTCCTGCTCGCTGGAACAGCGCGCGCAGGTCGCCGATCGTCGCGTGCATCCGGATCGCGACGATGTCGGGGCGCGGCGTCATCACCTCGCGCACCAGCGTGTCGCCGAAGTCGACGATGCTCTGCAGCAGGCGGCCGCTCTTCGCCTTCGATGATGCCCTTCCTGCTCCGGCGCTGTCGATGTAGGCCTTCGCGACCTCGTTGGCTTCCATCGCCGCTTCGTCCGGCGTCGACCTGGCGCCTGCGTCTGCTCGCGCCTCGGATCGCGCGCCACCGAGCGCGCCATCGACCCGCGCGGCAGCGGACCTCGAACACCCGCGGATCGGCGCGAACGACGGCAGCAGCCACTCGAGAACCGCTCGGGATCGCGGACGACGATGACGACCGGCACCAGCAGCTCGCAGACGATCACGAAGGCCGTCGCGCTGAGCAGCGACCAGCACGATCGACCGCTGCCGTCGAGACCGATCGCGGGCCGAAGCAGCACCGTCGCCGACGCCGGTCACCAGGCGAGCAGCAGCCGCACCGGCATGAAGAGCAGAAGCGGATCGTCGAGATAGGCGCCCAGCGCGCCCGGACGGTCGACTGCGCTCGGCGACCAGCCGCAGCGACAGCCGCATCAGCGCGCTGAAGGCCGCCTCGATCGCGCCGAGGTAGACGGCGGCGAGCGCGAGCAGCGAAGCAGGAACGGAATCATCGGCTCGAGCGCGGCACCATCCCCGCGTCGCGTCGACCTCGCCGGCGCGTTCGATGAGCCCTTCGCGCAGGCCGCCCTTGCGGCGCAGCCGGCGCTCGACGCGCAGCATCCGCCCGTTGTCGCGCTCGTGATCGTAGCCGAGCAGATGCAGCAGGCCGTGCAGCGCGAGGACGCGCAGCTCGGTCTGCTCGGCGTGGCCGCGCGTCGCGCGCCTGGCGGCGCGCCACGCCGCGGGCGATCACGATGTCGCCGAAGGACAGGACTCAGGGACTGGGGGCTGGGGACTGGGGGTTCGGGGAAGCTGAGCACATCGGTCGCGTAGTCCTTGCGGCGATAGCGTGCGGTTCAGCGCGCGGACGCGCGCGTCGCTGACGACGCGCGACGCTCACGACGCCGCGCGCGCGCGCGGAGCCGACGCCGCAGCCAGGCTGCGCAGACCGCGCGCCGCCACGAGGCGCGTCCGCGTTCGTCGGCGATCAGCACGCGAGACGGTGCTCGCCGTCCGGCATCGACTCACGCACGCGACGCGGCTCGACCGGCTCGCCACGGGCGACGTCCGCCCGGCTCGCGCCGACGCCGGCCAGAGCCGGCCGGCGCCGTTGCCGGTCGAGAACGCCTCGTACGCCTTCACGATCTGCTGCACCAGCTTGTGGCGGACGACGTCGCGGTCGTCGAAGTAGACGAACGCGATGCCCTCGATGCCGCCGACGACCTTCATCGCCTCGATCAGGCCCGACGTCCGGCCGGTCGGCAGATCGATCTGCGTGATGTCGCCGGTGATCACCGCCTTGGCGCCGAAGCCGAGGCGCGTCAGGAACATCTTCATCTGCTCGGACGTCGTGTTCTGCGCCTCGTCGAGGATGACGAACGCGTCGTTGAGCGTCCGGCCGCGCATGAACGCGATCGGCGCGATCTCGATCGTGCCGCGCTCGATGTAGCGCGCGACGCGCTCGGTGTCGAGCATGTCGTAGAGCGCGTCGTACAGCGGCCGCAGGTACGGGTTGACCTTCTCCTGCAGGTCGCCGGGCAGGAACCCGAGCTTCTCGCCCGCTTCGACCGCCGGCCGCGCCAGGATGATGCGGCTCACCTTCTTGGCGACCAGAAACGCCACGGCCTGCGCCATCGCCAGGTAGGTCTTGCCGGTGCCGGCCGGACCGATGCCGAACACGATGTCGTGCTGGCCTCGATGGCGTCGAGATAGCTGGCGCTGGTTGACGGTCTTCGGCGCGACGCGGCGTCTTGCCCGCGGCGGTGAGGCTGCCCTTCAGGAAGTGATCGCGCAGGTCGACCGAGCGTGTCCTGCGACGACGAGATCGGCCGCCGTCTTCACGTCGGCGTTGGACGAGCTTGAAGCCGTCGCGCATCAGCGACGACAGCTGGCCGACGACGCGATCGACCTTGTCGACGTCCGGCCGAGTCGCCGTCGACCAGCAGATCGTGGCCCTGGGTGCGGATCCGGACGTTGAACAGCGACTCGAGGCGTTTGAGGTTCTCGTCGTAGGAGCCGAACAGCGTCTCGATCCCCTCTTCGGGGACGGTGATGCGTTTCATCTGATTCAATTCTGGATCTCGAATATGGAGCTCGCGCAGCTGTTTCGCGTCCACCGGCGACGGCGCGCTGGCCATCAAATCGACCGCGCTGGCGGTCTTCGGAAACGCGATCACTTCGCGAATCGACGTCTCGCCGGCCAGAATCGCGACGATACGGTCGAGCCCGAGCGCGATGCCGCCGTGCGGCGGCGTGCCGTATTCCGAGCGCCTCGAGGAAGAATCCGAAGCGCAGCGCGCGCCTCCTCGTCGGTGATGCCGAGCCGGCTGAAGATGCGCGCCTGCAGCGCCGCGTCGTGGATTCGGACGCTGCCGCCGCCGATCTCCGAACCGTTGAGCACGAGGTCGTAGGCCTTGCGCGCGGACCTCGCCCGGCTGGCTCTCGAGCTTGTCCCAGTCCTCGTCGTGCGGCGACGTGAACGGATGGTGCATCGAGTACCAGCGGCCGTCCTCGGCGCTGTACTCGAGCAGCGGAAAGTCGGTGACCCACAGGAACTCGAACTGCTCCGGGTTCAGCAGGTTCTCCTTCTGCGCGATCTGCCAGGCGCAGCGCGCCGAGCAGCTTCGACGTGTTGTCGGCCGGGCCGGCCGCCATCAGCAGCAGGTCGTCGGCCGACGCGCCGGCGCGATCGAGCGCCGGACGCAGCACCGCCTCGCTGAGCGCCTTCACCGAGCTCAGCGGCGGCTCGCCGGGCCGGACCCAGATCAGTCCGGTGAAGCCGAGCGCCTTCGCCTGATCGACGAGCACGTCGAGCTGGCTGCGCGTAGTAGCGGTTGCCGCCCTGGCACGGCGAAGCCGCGGACGACGCCGCCGTCGGCGACGATCTGCTTGAAGACGCGGAATTCGGCGTCGCGGAAGATCTCGGACAGATCGTGAATCTCCATGCCGCAGCGCAGATCCGGCTTGTCGGAGCCGTAGCGCGCGATCGCCTCCGCGTACGGCATCCGGCGGATCGGCAGCGTGACCTCCTTGCCGATCTCCTTGAAGATCTGCGGCATCAGCGGCTCGATGAGGCCGTAGATCGTCTCGGGCTGCGCGAACGACATCTCGACGTCGACCTGCGTGAACTCGAGCTGCCGGTCGGCGCGCTGATCCTCGTCGCGGAAGCAGCGCGACGATCTGGAAGTAGCGATCGGTGCCGGCGATCATCAGGATCTGCTTGAAGATCTGCGGCGACTGCGGCAGCGCGTAGAACTCGCCGGGGTGGACGCGGCTCGGCACGAGGAAGTCGCGCGCGCCCTCCGGCGTCGACTTGCGCGAGGATCGGCGTCTCGATCTCCCAGAAGCCGTTGGCGTCGAAGTATTTCCGGATCGCGATCGACACGCGGTGCCGCAGCCCGATGTTGTGCTGCAGGCGCGGCCGGCGCAGATCGAGATAGCGGTAGCTCGAGCCGCACGTCTTCCGACACCGGGCCGTCTTCGGCGATCTGGAACGGCGGCGTCTTCGCTTCGTTGAGCAGGCGGATCTCGCGCGCGAGCACTCTCGACCTCGCCGGTGGCGAGCTTCGGGATTCACGGTGTCCGGCGACCGCCGCTGGACGACGCCCGAGACGCCGACGACGAACTCGGATCGCAGCCGCTTGGCGACGGTCATGAGCGCGTCGTTCTCGCGCACGACCACCTGCGAGACGCCGCGCGCGGTCGCGGATGTCGAGGAACGTCACGCCGCCCAGATCGCGGATGCGGTGCACCCACCCGAGCAGCGACGACGTCAGCGCCGACGTCGTCGGGACGCATGCCGCCGCACGTGTGGGTGCGTTTCAAATCTCCGAGATGTTCAGCCATCAATAATCAGGTGCTAACTTGCTAAATGCTAATTGCTAATTGAAATGCCTAGTTGAGCAGGCGCGCGATATGCGACGCCGCGTCCGCGCGGGGCACGCTGACCTGCTCGCGTGTTTCCAGGTTGCGGATGCTGGCCTCGCCGCGGGTCGCTTCATTCTCTCCGAAAATCGCCATCGGCTCGCGCGCCGCGTGCCGAAGCGTACTTCAGCGGCTTGTCGAACTTGCGACTCGCCTCGGGAAGCACGTCGACGCGAAGTTCGCGCCGCCCGCAGTTCGCCGGCCAGCGTCAGCGCCTCGGCCGCGCGACCGTCATCCAGGAATGTCACGACGATGTCTACGGCGCTCGTGACGACCGACGCGCGGAAACATGCTCCGCTCGGTCATCGACGACGATGATGCGCTCGAGCCCGAGCGAGAACCCGCATGCCGGCACGTCCGCGGCCCAGGAACATGCCGACGAGGTTGTCGTAGCGCCCGCCGCCGCCGAGGCTGCCGATGCCCTCGACCGCGATCTCCATGATCGCGCCCAGTGTAGTATGACAGCCCGCGCGCCAGGCTCGGATCGACGCGAATCCGGCCCGTCGCCGGCGTCGATGGCGCGCCAGCGTCGACGATCGGCGTCAGGTTGCCAAGCGCGTCGTGCCCGCCCAGGACGCCGCGCAGGCGCGTCGAGCGCCGCCTCGAGGCCTCCGCGTCGGCGCGCCGCACGACAGTTACGACAGCGCCTGCGCACCGGCCTCCTGCGGAATGCCGCGCGCCGCGAACTCGCTCGTCACGCCGTCGGCGCCGATCTTGTCCAGCTTGTCGAGCGCCACCAGCGCGTCGCCGTGCAGCGGCTGGCGGCACGCCGGCCTCTGTCGAGCAGCGCCGTCAGCACGCGCGATGGTTCAGCCTGCATGACGAAATCGCTGAATCCGAGCGTCGTCGAGAATCTCGCTGACCGCGCCGAGAATTTCCGCCTCGACGATCGGCGACGTCGATGCCCGTCGCATCGATGTCGCACTGGTAGAACTCGCGGAATCGGCCGCGCGCGGGACGATCCGCGCGCCACACCGGCTGAATCTGGTAGCGCTTGAACAAGCGTCGGCAGCGCGTTCTGATACTCGCGCGACGACGCGCGCGAGCGGCACCGTCAGGTCGTAGCGCAGCGCGAGATCGGCTTCGCCGCTCTTCTCGTGCTCGCCGCGCTTGAGGATCTTGAAGATGAGCTGATTGCCCTCCTCGCCGTACATTCCCCATCAGCGTCTCGATGTTCTCGAACGCCGGCGTCTCGAGCGGCTCGAACCCGTAGCGCTGATAGACGTCGCGCACGATGCCGATGACGTATTCGCGGCGGCGGAGATCGTCGGGAAGAAAATCGCGGGTGCCGCGGGCAGGTTTCGTCGATTGTCGATCGGCCATCGTGTCGGGCAGGCCTAAAGGCCTGCACTACTTCCTGAACTCACCAAGTCCCATTGACCAGCTCACCAATTGCGTTCGCCAGCCACTCATGTAGTCGAGGCGGTATCCGACGTAGCGATCCGCGTAGAGACTGGATGTCGGCGATCTCGGCCTGCGTGAGCAGCCGCTTCACCTTGCCCGGGCTGCCCATCACCAGCGAGCGCGGCGGCACCTTCTGTCCTTCGACGAGCAGCGTGCCGGCGGCCACGATCGAACCGGTGCCGACGTGCGCGCCGTTCAGGACGATCGCGCCCATCCCGATCAGGCACTGGTCCTCGATGGTGCAGCCGTGGATGCACCGCGGCGTGCCCGACCGTCACGTTATCGCCGATGCTGGTCGGATGCGTGCCGGTCATGCGCGTGGACGATGGCACCGTCCTGGATGTTCGGTGCGCTGGCCGACCCTGATCCAGTGCACGTCGCCGCGGATGACGGCGCACATCCAGACGCCTGCTCTCCTCACCGATTTCCACGTCGCCGATGACCTGCGCGCTGACGTCGATGAATGCGGTGGCATGGACGCGCGGAGGACGTTCCGCGGTAGGGACGAAGCACTGTCTGCATTATAGAAGATGGCTTATGGGCTGATGGGCGTAATGGCATATGGGCGATGGTTGGTCCATCAGCCCTGCGCCATCAGCCATTAGCCATGCCATTCAAGCCAGGACCGGCCGGCCGGCCGATTAGTTATTGTTCGCGCTCTTGGCCGCCGCCAGCCTTGGGCGACGGACCGCCGCGGAACGTCAGCAGGTGGTCGCGAATCGCGCTGGATCTGCGCCTCGGCGTCGCCGCCCAGCTGCGGGTAGAACGACTTCGGATAGTCGGGCCAGAACGCCGGCATGCGCGTGCCGGGCAGGATGTCCGACGGCTTCTTCAGCCAGTCCAGGATCCAGTCCGGGTTGCAGCCGCTCGGACGCCATGCGCAGATCCGGCGCCAGGTTCGACGTCGGCTGATCCTTCGGAATCGCGCCGAGCACGTGGCACTGCTGGCACTTCAGCAGCTCGAACAGCTGCTTGCCGCCGGCGTCGGCGTTCGACGCCGTCACGACGCTTCGTGCGTCTGGAACGGCCCGATCGAGTTCGAGATCGATCCGAAGTAGCTGATCACCTGGTTCACGTTCTGGTCGTCGAGGCCGAAGGTCGGCATCCGCACGTTCGAGCCACGGCCGGATCGTGATCGGTCCCGCGGATGAACGCGTAGAGCCAGTCGGGCTGCACGCGCGCGCCTTCCGGCGTCAGCATCGGCGGCCCGAGCGACGGATCGGCCACGAGCTTGAGGAAGTCGCCGCCGTCGCCTTCGATGATGTGACAGCCGACGCAGTTGCGCCGGTGCACCAGCGTCCGTCCGACGCCGAGGTTGTCGTACGCGCGCAGACCGCGCCGGCATCGCCGCCGGCGGCTGAATCTCGCGCTGGAAGCTCATGATCGCCGTCAGCAGCCGGTCGCACCTCCTCGTCGGTGAAGTCGAAGTTCGGCATGCGCAGCTTCTCGAGCGGCTGCAGGACGCGCCCCTTGTCGAAGATGCGCGGATCGTGGAGCTTGCGCTCGAACCAGGCGGCCTTCGACGTGTGCGGGATGTCGGTGATGAACGCGAAGTCGAGACGCGTGACCAGCTTGCTGCCCTCTTCGGACAGATCGGTGCCGATCGACTGCGCCTTCTCGAACCCCTTGATGTCGTGACAGCTGAAGCAGCCGTAGCGGCTGATGGCGCGCTGGCCGAGCTCGAGCTGCTTCTGCTGCGGGTTCATCTTCGCCAGCTGCGCCTTCGCGTCCTCGAAGGGCATCACGTTCTTCATGTAGTCGAGCAGCACATCGTCGGTGACCTTGGCGTCGGGCGTCGCCTTCGCCTGATCGCCGCGCGGGCCCTTGAGGCCGACGAGATAGGTCGCGACGTCGGCGACCTGCGCGTCGGTGAGGCGCAGGTTCGGCATGTAGGTCGCCGGGCTGTAGTGCTTCGGATCGCGCACCCAGTTGTAGATCCACTCGTAGGTCGTCTTGTTGCCGATGTTCTCGAGCGGCTGGCCGAACGTGCGGCGCGGCCCGGCCTCCGATCGCGATCCTTCGCCGACGACGTGGCAGCCCTGACAGCCGATCTGCTTGACGATCTCTTCGCCGCTCTTGGCGTCGCCGTGCGACGGGTTCTTCACCGGCGAACTCGTGCGTTCTCGGCGTTGGCGAAGAGATACGCGGCGATCGCGTTGATCTCGGCCTCGTTGCGCGGCGCGTCTTCCGGCGACGCTGTTGTTCGAGTTGTAGCAGAAGCGCGGCATCCAGGTCGTCGGCTTGACCGCCTTCGGATTGCGGATCCAGTTCTTGACCCAGTCCTGCGACAGCTTCGAGTCGATCTTGGTGAGGATCGGCCCGGGCTTCTTGACGTTCTCGAAGCCCTTGGTCTTGTGACAGGCGTAGCAGCCGGCGCGCTCGTAGGTCGCGTAGGCGATGTTGAGCTTGTCGGCCTTCGGGATGTAGACCTGCTGCTTGTGGCACTTCGCGCACGACGCCTCGGTCATGCCGACCGGCAGCATCGGGTAGTCCCACAGGTGCGGCTGCTCCCAGTGGTACTTCTTCTCCCACTCTTCCTTCTGCTTCTCGTTCTGCGGCATGTGCGCCGCGTCGCGGAAGCTGACCGACTGCCCCATGCCCTCGTGGCACACCGTGCAGCCGGTCTTGTCGATCGGGTGCGGCGAGCTGCCGCCGAGATAGGTCGACCAGATCGGGATGGGTCGTGAACGGCTGCGGGTACTTCTCGTAGCCCTTCTTGTCGATCGCCAGGTGGCAGGTCTGGCAGCGATCCATCTTCCGCACGCGGATGAAGTTCACGTCGTCGACGACGTTGGGCAGGATGATCTGCTGAACCTTCAGCGTCGGCGCCATGAAGTCGAGCAGCGGCGCGTTGCGGAAGTAGTCCTTCACCATGCTCGGCGCGATCACGGTCAGGCGCTTGCGCGAGGCGGTCCTGCTCCGCGTTGATCTCGTCGATCGACTTCTGCACGCGTGACGACTTCGCCGGTATCTGACCGAGCTGCTTCTGGACGTCGGCCACGTCGGCTTCGGCCTTCTCGCGCGCCAGGTCGAGCTCGTGCAGCTGGCGTTCCTCGTCCTTGGCGAGCGCTTCCTTCTTCGCGATACGGCGAGGCTCGTTGGCCGCGCGTCGCCTCGAAGTCGTAGCGATCCTGATCGTAGGTCGCCTTCATCGTCTGGAAGGCGGTGGTCGCGCGGAACAGGATTGTGTCGGCGTCCTTCAGCTTGGCCTGCAGCTCGTCGACCTTGGCCTGGTTGGCGGTGACCTTCTTCTTGGCCGCCGCTTCCTGCGCGGTCAGCTGCGGCGAGCTTGTTCTTGTCGACGCGCGCGTCCCGCCTGCTGCAGGTTCAGCCTGCGTGACCTGGGTCTCGAGCTGCGAGAAGGCGCGCTGCGTCTTCTTCCAGTCGCGGTCGAAGTCGTCCCACACCATCCAGATGACCGACAGGAACAGGAACAGGCTGGACGCCGCGAAGACGACGTTCAGGAAGTCGACGTTGTAGGCGTGCCCGACGCTCTTTTTGTCAGCCATGATCTAGATGTTGAAGAAGAATTCGGGAATCGCCACGATGTATTTCAGGTTGAAGAGCCAGCGCGCGAGCATCTTGATCGGCAGCGACATCATCATCAGGAACAGGCACGACGCTGACGTAGTAGCGCGACGCGCCCAGCTTCTCGTAGTAGCGCCTTGAACCACATCTTCGCGAGCAGCACCGGCAGCGCGAAGACGTAGAACAGCACGAAGCAGGATGCCGACGATCTCGCGCACGAACCAGTTGCGTCGGATAGCGCCGTGCCGCAGCATCCGGACCCAGAAGTACTCCGACAGGTTGACGTTGGTCAGCGCCGCCAGCTTGTGGATGTCCCAGAACTCGAACGGCCCGAAGAAGTTCCAGTTCGGTCCGCGCAGGAAGGTGCCGAGCACGATCAGCGAGCACCAGAGCACGACGAAGCCGAACAGGAAGATCGTGATCTCGGCCTTGCGCTCGTTGAACGTGAAGTAGCCGTTGCCCTTCGGGTTCTTGTCGACGTAGGGAATGCAGATCAGCCCGGCGATGATCAGGCCGGGCAGCACGACGCCGGCGAGCCACGGGTCGAAGTAGACCAGCATTTCCTGGAGGCCGAGGAAGTACCAGGGCGCCTTCGACGGGTTCGGCGTGTTCGCCGGGTTCGCCGGCTGCTCGAGCGGCGCCTTCAGGAAGATCGACCAGACGATCAGGACGACCGAGCAGAGGATCAGCGAGATGAGCTCGGTGTAGACCAGGTCGGGCCACACCCAGACGCGGTCCGACTCCTCTTTCTCGATCGGCCCCTTCCCCGCCGCGATGCGCCGGTCGTTCAGCACCGCCTCGCGGATCGGAGTACCACACGAAGAAGGCCAGCAGGAAGATCAGGCCGACGATCGGGACGTTGTCCGGCTTGGTGACGATCAGCCGGAAGTTCGAGGTCGAACGTCCCGAAGATGAAGAACACCGCGAGCAGGCCCAGCAGCGCCGTAGCCGATGGCGTTGGACGCGATCGACTCGCGCTTCCATACCATGACGACGAGCGCCAGCACCGCGAGCATGAAGAACAGCCGCGGATCGGCGACGGCGTTTATGAGTCCTTTGATAACGCCCATGTCAGCCTCGAATTTACAAGTGGAAGTTACAAGTTACAAAGCGAACGAGATCGCCGCTCTTCGTAAATTGTCAACTCCTCATTGCGAATTCCTAGAGCGGCCCCGAAATGCCGCCGTCTTTGCGCACGCGCCAGAAATGGACCGCCATCAGCACCGCGATGCCGAGCGGCAGGCCGACGCAGTGCAGCACGTAGAACCGCAGCAGCGCGCCCTCGCCGACGAACGATGCCGCCGAGCAGCGCGAACCGCGCGTCGTCGTAGGCGTGGATCAGCGGCACGTCGCCGAGCCGCAGCAGCTGCGCGCCGGGACCCTCGTAGCCGAGGAACGGCGTCGCGCGCGCCATGTTCGAGCCGACCGTGATCGCCCAGATCGCCAGCTGATCCCACGGCAGCAGGTAGCCGGTGAACGAAAGCAGCAGCGTCAGCACGAGCATGATCACGCCGACCGACCAGTTGAACTCGCGCGGCGGCTTGTAGCGAGCCGGTCATGAAGACGCGGAACATGTGCAGCCACACCGTGATGACCATCGCGTGCGCGCCCCACCGGTGCATCTCGCGCATGATGCCGAGCGGCACGTGCTCGCGCAGGCCGATGATGTCCGAGTAGGCGTACTCGAGCGTCGGCCGGTAGTAGAACATCAGCAGCAGGCCGGTGAACGTGAGCACCAGGAAGAGGAAGAAGCTCAGCCCGCCCATGCACCACGTGTAGCGCAGCTTCACGCCCGACTTCCGGATGCGCACCGGGTGCAGGTGCAGGAAGACGTTCGACAGCATGACGAGCACGCGGTTGCGATCGCTGTCCGGGACGGCCGTGACGGAACACGGACGTCCACACCTGCGTCTCGGTCAGCCAGTTCCAGAACTGAGTGCCGGGGCCTTCCTTCGGGGCGATTGTTTTCGTCTCAGCCATAACCCTTCGAAGCGCAGGCCGTCAGGCCTGCTCAACAGCTGACAGCTGAAGGTCCGCGTTACTGCGACCTACGCCTTGAGAAACGCGTCGGGATCCGTCCACTGACCAAGCTCATGCTGGAACTTGCGGCTCTTGTCGACGAGGATCTGGCCGTCGTCGGACAAGCCGATCTTCGCGCGCTCGAGCGGGCGCGGCGCCGGGCCTTCGAAGTTCACGCCGGTCGTCCGGTAGCCGCTGCCGTGGCACGGGCACTTGAACTTGTTCTCCGCCGAGAGGAAGTTCGGCGTGCAGCCCAGGTGCGTGCAGATGGTGAACAGCGCGTAGAAGCCGCTGCCGTGCGGCTCGACGTTCTCGTCGGCGATGCGCACGATCCAGATGCCGAACTTCTCTTTCCACCGTTCGTCGACGCCCATGGCCGTACTTCGTTCGGGAAGCCGGCCTTGAACTGCTGCGGCGGCTCGTTGAGCACGTTGGGAAACATGAAGCGGCCGGTCGCCGGCGAGCGCCGCGGCGGATGCCGCCGAGAAGGCGCCCCACGCGAGGCCCATCCAGGCGCGCCGGTTCAGCAGCGGCGACGTGTCGTCGGCATCGCGCGTCGCCGCTTTCGCGGCGGCCGGCGCGGCGCGGCTTGGCGGCCGCCGCGCCGCCAGCCGACGCGAGCGATGGTCGTCTTGCCAGCGAGATCGGGAACCGGCGCCGCCGGCGGACGCGGCGCGGCCGGCTTGGCGGCGTGCGCGCGCGGCCGGCGGGTGGCGCGGCTGCCGGAGCTGCGCGCGGGCGCCGGCGCCGTGCCTTCAGGTTTCGTGTCGTCGGCCATGTCTCGTTATCCCATCACCTTCAGCGCTTCGAGCGCCGCCTGCCGGACCTTCATGCTGCGGTCCTGCTGGCTCAGGGTCGTCACCGAGGGTTTGAGCGCGTCATCCTTGAGCGTCGCGGCCGCGCGCAGGCCGCTGATCATGACATCGGCAATCGGATCGCGATCCTCGTCCTGCCGCACGTCGCGCTTGACCTGCTGCTCGACGTACTGCCGGTCCATCATCTGCCGGATCACGCGGGACGCCTTCGTGCCGGCCTTTGCGCGACAGCGCGACCGCCGCGTTCCAGCGGACGTCCGGCTCGGCGATCCTCGAGCGCGGTGCGCAGCGTCACGATCTGCGCGTCGCCCGGCAGCGCGCCGAGCGCGTAGACCACCATCTTGCGGATGCCCTTGTCGTCCGACGCGGCAAGCGGCTGGAGCGTCGCGACGACCGACGGATCGCCCGACGAGCCGAGCGCCCAGATCGCGCTGACGCGCGATTCGCCGTCGGCCGCAGTCGAGCGCCTTGGTCAGGCCGGCCACCGCTTCGGGCGGCAGCGGCGGATCCAGCCGGCCAATGGCCGAGCGCCAGATACTGCCGCACGCGCGGATCGTCGTCTTTCGCCGCCTCGAACGCCTTCACGAGCGCCGGCGCCAGCGTCCGGTCGGCGCGGACCTTGGGATCGCCCATCAGCCGCGACAGCTCGTAGGCGGCCGGCCAGCGGCGATCCGATCCGCCGTTGCGGACCTCGCTCAGGTATTCCTGAGGCGTGCGGTCGTTGGCCAGGAGCGAACGGAACCCGACATACACCGTCACGGTGATACCGACGACGGCCAGCGGAATCAGAAAAAATTGAACAGCGAGGGCGGGCGCGGCGCTTAGTCGGGTTACGAGTCGCGGTTTCGCGCTCGACGAGTTTGTCCATGAATGGGATTCAAGCGCGTGCTGGGTACTGCACGAGTCGGTGCAAGTTTTACTACGTGGGGCGTTTAGCGGTCAAGCCGTCCAGCCTCTGCCGTCCAGTTCAAGACGACCGCCCGACGCCACGATCGCTCGAATATCCAGGCTGACCAAAGGTCCAGTCTGGCCTCAGAAATGCCGCGCCGGGGATCAAGGCGCGCGCGGGCGGTTAGGCTCAGGGGAGAGATTGCACACGTTGAGGAGTTGGTGAACTGGCGACTGGGTGATTTGGCGAGTGCAAATCCAACTCGCCAATTCACCAACTCTGCCAACTGACCAACTTTCTATCTTGCGGCGCCGACCGTGTCCTCCGACGCGATGGGCTTGAGGAACGGCATCAGCGCTCGCAGGCGCACGCCGACCTGCTCGATCGGGTGGTTGCGGTCGGCTTCGCGCAGCTTGCTGAAATTCGGTCGCCCGGCTTCGTTTTCGGCAATCCACGCCTTGGCGTAGGTCCCGTTCTGGATCTCGGCGAGCATCTGCTTCATCTCGCGCTTGCGTGGCCGTCGGTGACGATGCGCGGCCCGCCGGTGTAGTCGCCGTTCTCGGCGGTGTCGCTCACCGAGTAGCGCATGTAGTTCAGGCCGCCCTGGTAAATCAGGTCGACGATCAGCTTCAGCTCGTGCAGGCACTCGAAGTAGGCGATCTCCGGCTGATAGCCGGCCTCGACCAGCGTCTCGAAGCCGGCCTTGACCAGCGCGCTGACGCCGCCGCACAGCACCGCCTGCTCGCCGAAGAGATCGGTTTCGGTCTCTTCCGTGAAGGTCGTCTCGATGACGCCGGCGCGCGTGCACGCCGATGCCCTTCGCGTAGGACAGCGTCAGCGCGCGCGCCTTGCCGGTCGCGTCCTGGTGGATCGCGAACAAGCGCCGGCGTGCCGGCGCCTTCGACGATACAGCTCGCGCACGCGGTGGCCCGGCGACTTGGGCGCCACCATCGAGCACGTCGACGTCGGGCCGCACGACGATCGCGCCGAAGCGGATGTTGAAGCCGTGCGCGAACATCACCATGTTGCCGGGCGCGAGGTTCGGCTCGATCTCCTCGCGATAGACCTTCGCCTGCGAGCGTGTCCGGAATCAGGATCATCACGACGTCGGCCCATTTCGGCGACCTCGGCGACCGTCGCCGACCGTGAGCCCGCCGCCTGCGCCTTGGCGCGCGACCGGCTGGTCGCCGGCAAGCCGACGCGGACGCTCGACGCCGCTGTCCTTCAGGTTCAGCGCGTGGGCGTGCCCTGCGATCCGTAGCCGATAATCGCGACCTTCTTCGCCTGAATCAGCGCGAGGTCAGCCGCATCGTCGTAATACATCGTCGCCATAGTCTCGGCTCCTTAGCAAATTCGTGAATTGGAGAATTGGCTAGACGTTCGGTGAATAGTCCAACTTCATCGAACTCACCAACTCGTTCAACTCGCCAGCTATACTGAGCAGTTGCTGACGTCGCCGCCGATGTCGGCGGCGCCGGTCACTGCACGCGACGTCGGACGCGCGTTGCGCGGCGGCAGCGTGCCGCGCGCCATCGCGACGCGCCCGGTGCGCACCAGCTCGATGACGCCGTAGGGCCGCAGCACTTCGAGCGAGGCTGTCGATCTTGTCTTCCGTGCCGGTCGTCTCGATGACCAGCGACTCCGGGCTGACGTCGACGATGCGCGCGCGGTAGACGTCGACGAGCTGCATCACGTGCGTGCGCGCCTCGCCGGTGGCGGCGACCTTGATCAGCGCCAGGTCGCGCGAGATCGACGGCGCGGACGTGATGTTGTCGACCCGCCGGCACGGCACCAGCTTGTAGAGATGCGCCTCGAGCCGGCGCGCGCCGTACTCGTCGGTGTCGACGACGACCGTCATGCGCGAGACGCCCGGGCGTCTCGGTGTGGCCGACCGTCAGCGACTCGATGTTGAAGGCGCGGCGCCGGAACAGCGACGAGACGCGGTTCAGGACGCCCGGCTTGTTGTCGACGTAGACCGCGAATGTGTGGAGCATATGCTACTCCACCTCGAACCACGAAGACGTCGAAGCGCACGAAGAAGACGCACGAAAGCGATTGTTTCTTCGTGCGATCTTCGTGCGTTCTGCGTGTGTTTCGTTGCTGCATCCGTCAGTCCGCCGCGGTTTCGACGATCGGCGACGGCCTTCGGATCATCTTGTGGAGGTCCGCGCCGGCCGGCACCATCGGGTAGACCGAGTCTTCCTGCTCGACCTGGAAATCGATCAGCGCCGCGCGCCCGGCCGTCGCGCGGCCTCGACGCGCGCCTTCGCACGTCGGCGCGCTCTGGTCACCGTCGTCGCCGGCGATGCCGAACGCGTCGGCCAGCTTCGCGAAGTTCGGACCGGTAATCGGCGTCGCCGCGTAGCGCTTGTCGTAGAAGAACTCCTGCCACTGCCGGACCATCCCGAGGTAGCCGTTGTTGATGATCGCGATGTTGATGTCGAGGTTCTCCTGCACGATCGTCGCCAGCTCCGCGCATCGTCATCTGGAAGCCGCCGTCGCCGACGACCGACCCAGACTTCGGCGTCGGGGCAGCGCGATCTTGGCGCCGATCGCCGCCGGCAGCGCGAAGCCCATCGTGCCGAGGCCGCCCGAGGTGATGAGCGAGCGCGACCGATCGTGCTTGTGCATGCTGCGCCTCCCACATCTGGTGCTGGCCGACGTCGGTGACGACGACCGCGTTGCCCTTGGTGAGCCGCCAGATGTCGTTGATCACGTGCGCGGCGTACAGGTGCCCGTCGTCGGGCAGGTTCTGGATGTCGCGGACGGCCGAGTCGCCCTTGAGCTCGTCGATGTGCGCGAGCCACGCCGACGCGATCGCCGGGCTTGACGTGCGGCAGCCACTCGTCGAGCGCCGGCCCGCAGGTCCTTGGCGATCGCCACGTCGACGCGGACGTTCTTGTTCAGCTCGGCGCGGTCGATGTCGACGTGAATCTTCTTGGCGTTGCGCGCGTAGGTCTTGAGGTTGCCGGTGACGCGGTCGTCGAAGCCGCATGCCGAGCGCGATCAGCAGGTCGGCTTCCTGAATCGCGTTGTTGACCCAGGCTTCGCCGTGCATGCCCATCATGCCGAGGTTCAGCGGATGCGACGCCGGCGACGCCGCCGATGCCGAGCAGCGTCACGGCGATCGGAATCTGCGCGCGCTCGGCGAGCGCGCAGCACCTGCGCTCGGCGCCGGACAGCATCACGCCGTGGCCGGCGAGAATCAGCGGCCGCTCGGCGGCGTTGATCAGCTCGATCGCGTCGCGCACGTCGCCGTCGCCCGGCAGCGCATCGTCGCAGCGCCTCGGTGCAGATCCGGCTCGGCCGCGTCCCAGTCGACCTCGCAGCTGTCCCTGCTGCGCGTCCTTGGTGATGTCGACCAGCACCGGGCCCGGGCGGCCCGACTGCGCGACGGCGAACGCCTCGCGCACCGCCGGCGCCACGTCCTCGGCGCGCGTGACCAGGTAGTTGTGCTTGGTGATCGGCAGCGTGATGCCGGTGATGTCGGTCTCCTGGAACGCGTCGGATCCGATCAGCTTGCTGCCGACCTGGCCGGTGATGCAGACGATCGGCGACGAGTCCATCATCGCGGTGGCGATGCCGGTGACCATGTTGGTCGCGCCCGGGCCGGAGGTGGCGATCGCGACGCCGACCTTGCCGCTCGCGCGCGCGTAGCCGTCGCGCCATGTGCGTCGCGCCCTGCTCGTGCCGCACGAGGATGTGGCGGATCGGGTAGCTCGCAGCATCGCGTCGTAGGCCGGCAGGATCGCGCCGCCCGGGTAGCCGAAGACGTCGGTCACGCCCTCGCGCACCAGGCGCTTCCCAGAGAATCTGTGCACCTGTCAGTTTCATAAGACCTCACGACGATCAATGCAGAAACCGCGATCACGCAGACACTCTGCTCTGCGGTTCTGAACCCGGTCACTCGTCCCGTGACCGCCTCGACGGCCGACGAGACGAGCTGCACGTATTTCGCCGAACACGCCGGCGTGTAGCGCGGCGCCGGGCGCCGTCCATGCCGCCAGCCGCTCGCGTCATCGTCCTGCTCGGAGACCTCGACGTCGAGCTCGCGCGCTGGCCGACGTCGATCGACGATCGTGTCGCCGTCGCGGACGGCGGCCATCGGGCCGCCGCGCGCGGCTTCCGGCGCGATGTGGCCGACGCAGAAGCCGCGCGTCGCGCCGGAGAACCGGCCGTCGGTGATGAGCGCCACCGGTCTCGCCCAGCCCGGCGCCGACGATCGCGCCGGTGACGCCGAGCATCTCGCGCATGCCCGGCCCGCCGCTCGGCCCCTCGTAGCGGATGACGACGACGTCGCCGGCCTTGATGGTCTGGCGCTGGACGGCGTCGAACGCCGCCTCCTCGCTGTCGAACACGCGCGCCGGACCGCGGTGCGTCAGCGCGCTCGGTGCCCGGAGATCTTCATCACCGCGCCGTCGGGCGCGAGGCTGCCGCGCAGGATGACGAGGCCGCCGCTCGGCTTGAGCGGCTGGCCGAGCGGGCGCACGACTTCCTGCCCGCGCGTCTCGACGCGCGTCGCGCCGCTTCCGGCGCCGAGCGTGCGGCCGGTGACCGTCGGCGCCGAGCCGTCGATCGCCTTCGCCTCGAGCAGCCGCTTGCGCGACGAGCGGGCTGCCGCCGGCGCCGTGCAGATCGGTCGCGACGAAGCGCCCGGACGGCTTGAGGTCGACGTAGAGCGGCGTGCGCGCGCTGATGCGATCGAAGTCGGCGAGCTCGAGCGGCAGCCCGCTTCGCGCGCGATCGCGATCAGGTGCAGCACGGCGTTGGTCGAGCCGCCGGTCGCGGCGACCGACGCGATCGCGTTCTCGAGCGCCGTGCGCGTGATGATGTCGCGCGGCCGCACGCCGCTGCGCACCAGGCTCCATGACGCGCTCGCCGGCGGCGCGGCCGACGTCGGCCTTCTTCGGGTCGGTCGCCGGCACGCTGCCGCTGCCGAGCGCCGCGATGCCGAGGAACTCGCTGGCGATCGCCATCGTGTTGGCGGTGAACTGCCCGCCGCAGGCGCCCGCGCCGGGACAGCGCCTGGTCTTCGAGCTCGTGCAGAGCTCGGCGTCGCTCATCGTGCCGGCGGCGTGCGCGCCGACCGCCTCGAAGACGTCCTGGATCGTGATCGCCGTGCCGTGGAACGTGCCCGGGCGCGATCGAGCCGCCGTAGAGCAGCACGCCGGGCATGTTGAGCCGCGCGAGCGCCATCACGCCGCCGGGGATCGTCTTGTCGCAGCCGACCAGGACGACGAGCGCCGTCGAAGCCGTTGCCGCGCGTCGACCAGCTCGATCGAGTCGGCGATCACCTCGCGGCTGACGAGCGAGGCGCGCATGCCCTCGGTGCCCATCGTGATGCCGTCGGAGATCGAGACCGTGTTGAACTCCATCGGCGTGCCGCCGGCGGCGCGGATGCCGGCCTTCACGTGCACGGCGAGATCGCGCAGGTGGTAGTTGCACGGACCGATCTCGATCCACGTGTTGGCGACGCCGATGAGCGGCTTCTCGAGGTCGGCGTCGGTGAAGCCGACCGCCTTCAGCATCGCCCGCGCCGGCGCGCGGCTCGCGCCGGTCGTGAGCGGATTGCCGCCGATCGGTCACGACACCACCTCGAACGGATCGGGCATGCGAGCCCTCGTGGCGTCTTCCAGCTGGCGTAGGTGCCGAGCGTGCGCAGCATCGGCGCGAACTCGGCCAGGTGCGCCAGCGCGCGCGTGCAGGTGCACCTCGTCGCGCGCGGCGGCCGAGGTCGACGTAGAACAGGTATTCCCACGGCCGGCCCGGAATCGGCCGCGACTCGAGCTTGGTCAGATCGATGCCGCGCAGCGCGAACACGCTCAGCGCCTTGAACAGCGAGCCCGGCTCGTTGGGCAGCGAGAAGACGATCGACGTCTTGTCGGCGACCGCGGTTGCGGCAGCGGCGCGCGCGCCGACGACCAGGAAGCGCGTGATGTTGTCGTCGAAATCCTGGACGCGAGGCGGCGAGCGACGTGCAGGCCGAAGACCTCGCCGGCGCGCGCCGACGCAATCGCGCCGGCGTCCGTCGAGCCGGCGTCGGCCACCATCTTGGCGCTGCCGGCGGTGTCGTAGGTGGCGATGATCTCGACGTCGGTCAGCGTCCGCAGGAAGCGCTCGCACTGCGCCAGCCCTGCGGGTGCGAGTAGACGCGGCGCAGGCCGTCGAGCGTCGCGCCGGGCAGCGCCAGCAGGTGGTGCACGACCGGCAGCTCGACCTCGCCGACGATCGGCAGGTCGTGCGCTCGAGCAGCAGGTCGTAGTTGCGATGGATGCTGCCGCCGATCGAGTTCTCGATCGGCAGGACGCCGTAGCGCCGCGGTGCCGGCCTGGACGGTCGTCGAACACCTCTTCGAAGCTGCGGCAGGGCATCAGCTGCGCGTCGGCGTCGACCCGCCGGGCGGCCGCTTCGCTGAAGGCGCCCAGGCTCGCCTTGATACGCGATCTTCATAGGAGGTCGACGATTACATACGTCGGCCGACCTAGAAGTCAAATTGATAATCTTTACAGGATTATAAGCAGCAACGGCTGAGCGCTACAGCCTGGGCAGGGTGACGCCGCGCTGCGCCTGGTATTTCCCTTCTTGTCCTTGTAGCGACCTCGCGCACGGCTCGTCGCTCTGGAAGAACAGCACCTGGGCGATGCCCTCGTTCGCGTAGATCTTGGCCGGCAGCGGCGTCGGTGTTCGAGATCTCGATCGTGACGTGCCCTTCCCACTCCGGCTCGAACGGCGTCACGTTGACGATGATGCCGCAGCGCGCGTAGGTGGACTTGCCGAGGCAGACCGTCAGGACGTCGCGCGGGATGCGGAAGTACTCGATCGTGCTGCGCCAGCGCGAACGAGTTGGGCGGGACGATGCAGACGTCGGCCTTGATGTCGACGAACGACTTCGGATCGAAGTTCTTCGGATCGACCACCGTGTTGTAGACGTTGGTGAAGACCTTGAACTCGTCGCCGACGCGGACGTCGTAGCCGTACGACGACACGCCGTAGGAGATGACGCCCTGCCGCACCTGATCGTCCACGAACGGCTCGATCATCTGGTGCTCGCGCGCCATCCGGGTGATCCAGGTATCCGGTTTGATTGACATGATGTGGTCAGTCGTCGGAGCCAGATAGCGTCGAAGAAGCCAGCGCCAGGGTGAGCAGGATACTCACGACGATCGACGTCGCCAGCGGGAAATAGAAGCTGAAGCTGCCCCGCCGCACGTAGAAGTCGCCGGGCAGCCGGCCCAAGCGGCACGCCGAGCATCACCAGCAGGCCCAGGGCCGGCGATCCCGAGGCCGATCAATACCAGCGTCTTGCCCATTACCAGCGCTAGTCAACACAAAGGACACGAAGGACACAAAGGAAAATCATCTTCTGGCTTTGTGTCCTTGGTGTCCTTCGTGTTTGATCAGCGCCTCAAATGGCTCGACGCCCGGCAAAGAAATACCCGATTTCATACGCCGCCGTGTCCGGCGCGTCGGATCCGTGCGTGGCGTTGCGCTCGATCGACTGCGCGAACTCCTTGCGCAGCGTTCCCGCGTCGGCCTTCGCCGGGTCGGTCGCGCCCATCAGCGTGCGCCACTTCTTGATCGCCTCCGCCGCCTCCAGCACGAGCACGATCGCCGGCCCGGACGACATGAAGGCCGTCAGGCTGCCGAAGAACGGGCGCTCGCGATGCACGGCATAGAAGCCTTCGGCCTGCGCCTTCGACAGGCGACACCTTCCGCATGGCACGGATCTGGAATCCCTCGTCTTCGATGCGCTGAATGATCTTGCCCGCAAGACGCCGTTCCACGGCGTCCGGTTTGATGATGGCCAACGTCCGTTCGGTCATATCCGCCGATTATAGCAGGCGCAAACCTCAGCGCTTTCGAAGGAGCCGACGATGACGCCGACAGCGACCAGACAGACTGAACGACCCCGACATCCACAAAGGCGCGATCGAAGGCGACCGTCCATCCGACGAACAACGGAAACGCCGAACGGCCCCGGCATCAACGACGCGGGACTGCCCAAGCGATCCCGTCGCAACCGCGGAGGACGAAGAAGGCGCCAAATGCGGACGAGACGCAGGGATGAAGAATCTGCAATTGCTAAATTGGCAAATTGCTAATTTATTGAGGAATTAGACGTGGCATGGCCGGCTGGCACCGTCAGCAGCGGCCATGTCATGAGCGAGATTGCCGAGCAACTCCGCAAAGCGCACGATGCGGTTCGCGCCTCAGGGTCATGGCGCTTCTGCAGGACGCTTCCAGACGATTGGGAGGCGCGGTTCATCGCCGGATCAGCTGTTCCGCGCCAGTGCCATGGGCGCAGTGCGAACTACTGCGCCGCCTGCCGGGCACGGTCTCGCCGCGAATTCATCGACAAGTTGGGGATGGTCGTCGACGAGTCGGACGAAGCCGTGTTCTGGCTGACATTCGATCGGGCGTTCAGCGGCATGAACCAGAGACGGCCGATCAAAGGAGTTGCTTTCGGGAAGGGCGAGAATTGCTGGCGATCTCTCAAGTCCGCAAGACGCCGAGAGAATCGCCAGCGGAAGGCAGCAAGTCGAATCAATAAATTAGCAATTTACCAATTTGCCAATTCACCAATCTACCGAAGGCCTTCCATGATCTCCTCGAGCGCCTCCGGACCTGGGCGGGTGCGGCTCAGCGGGAGCGTCGCGAGCGGCTCGTCCACGACGTTGAGCTGGGTCAGGAAATCGTCGCGATCGGGCTCGATGTAGATGAGGCCGGTGGCGAACTCGCCGCGGCGCGCGGTCTCGTGCAGGCGCTTCAGCGCGTTGATCTTGTCGGTCGGGTCGTAGTCCTCTTCGAGCTTCTTCAGATAGCAGCTTCGACCCGTCGTGCATCGTCACTTCCTGCGGTCGATGCCCGGCTCGTAGTCGACCGCGATGTCCTCGAAGAACGGCACGAAGCTGACGTCCTCGACCGGATCGTCGTGATCCTTCACGTAGGCGTAGCTCTTGGTCGAGCCTTCGTGATCGTTGAAGGTGACGCACGGCGAGATGACGTCGAGCATCACGGTGCCGCGATGCGCGAGCGCCGCCTTGAGCAGCGACAGCAGCTGTTTCTTGTCGCCCGAGAACGAGCGCGCCGACGAACGTCGCGCCGAGCTCGATGGCGAGCGCGCAGGTGTCGATCGGCGGCAGGTCGTTGACGACGCCGGTCTTCAGCTTCGAGCCGAGATCGGCGGTCGGCGAGAACTGCCCCTTGGTCAGGCCGTAGCAGCCGTTGTCCTCGATGATGTAGATGATCGGCAGGTTGCGCCGCATCAGGTGGACGAACTGGCCGATGCCGATCGCGCCGGTGTCGCCGTCGCCGCTGATGCCGATGGCGATCAGCTTCTTGTTGGCGAGCATCGCGCCGGTGCCGACCGACGGCATGCGGCCGTGGACGGCGTTGAAGCCGTGCGAGCCGCCGAGGAAGTACGCCGGGCTCTTGCTCGAGCAGCCGATGCCCGACAGCTTGACGACCTGCTGCGGATCGACGCCCATCTCGTAGAACGCGTCGATGATGCGCTCGGAGATCGCGTTGTGGCCGCAGCCGGCGCACAGCGTCGTCTTGCCGCCCTTGTAGATCTGCGGTTCGAGCCCGATTCGATTGACTTTGAGTGGTGTCGCCATCGATCTATTCGCCACCCGCCATGCCCGCGCTGCACGCGCGCAGTGCGGTCGTCTTCTTCGCCACTTCGAACCCTTCCTGCGCCAGCACGTCGTCGGTGATGCTGCGGGCGTCGATCGGCAGGCCGTTGTAGTGCAGCACGCTGCGCAGCTTCGGTCTGCCGCTCGGGCGTGAGCTCGAGCTTCATCAGCTGCAGCAGCTGCGCGTCGCGGTTCTGCTCGATGACGTAGACGCGCTCGTGCGCGTCGATGAACGCCGCGAGCTCGTCGTTGAACGGATAGCGCGCGCAGCCGGAAGTACGACGTCTCGACGTCGGTTTCCTCGCGCAGCTGATCGCGGCTCTCGTCGATGGCCAAGTGCGACGTGCCGTAGCCGATGAAGCCGATCTTCGCCTTCGGATTGTTCTGACGACCGGCGCTCGGCACGAACTTGCGCGCGGTCTCGAACTTGCGCGCGAGCCGGTCCATGTTCTCCACGTAGTCGTCGGGCCGCTCGCTGTACTGCCCCTTGGCGTTGTGGCCCGAGCCGCGCGTGAAGTACGCCGGCAGGCCGTCGCCGGGAATGGTGCGATAGGCGATGCCGTCGCCGTCCACGTCCTTGTAGCGGCCCCACTCGCCGAGCTCCTTGAGCTTCTCCGCCGTCAGCAGCTTGCCGCGGCTGATCGGCGTTGTCGGGATACGTGAAGCGCGTCCGACATCCAGTTGTTCATGCCGAGGTCGAGGTCCATCATCACGAACACCGGCGTCTGGAACTGCTCGGCGAGCTCGAACGCCTCCATGCGCCATCGTGTAGCACTCCTCCACCGAGCACGGGAATGAGCATGATGTGCTTGGTGTCGCCGTGGGACAGGAACGCGGCCTGGATCAGGTCGCCCTGCGCGGTGCGCGTCGGCAGGCCGGTGGACGGCCCGACGCGCTGCACGTCGAAGATCACCGCCGGGCGTTTCGGCGTAGTACGCCAGGCCGGCGAACTCGCCCATCAGCGAGATGCCGGGGCCGGCCGTCGCGGTCATCGACCGCGCGCCCGCCCAGCTCGCGCCGATCACCATGCCGAGCGACGCAATCTCGTCTTCCGCCTGCACGATCGCGAACGTCGCCTTCCCGGTCTCCTTGTCGACGCGGTATTTCTTCATGTAGCCGATGAGCGACTCGCACAGCGACGAGGACGGCGTGATCGGATACCAGGCGACGACGGTGACGCCGGCCATCATGCAGCCGATGGCGGCCGCGGCGTTGCCCTCGATGAGGATCTTGCCGGCCGTCTCGTTCATCGGCTCGATGAAGAACGGATCCTGCTTCGTGAAGTTCGCTTCGGCGTAGTCGAAGCCGGCCTTGAGCGCGCCGGCGTTCAGCGTGACCGCCTTGCGCCTTCTTGCCCAGCTGCTTGGCGAGCGCCTTCTCCATCAGCGCCAGGATCGATGCCGAGCAGCTTCGCCAGGATGCCGTCGTAAATCATGTTGCGCACGAGGCGGCGCAGCTTCGCGTCGGGACAGACCGGCGCGACGAGCGTGTCGAACGGCACGGGATAGAAGACGAGGTCGTTGCGCAGCGCGTTGAGCTTCAGCGGCTCGTCGTAGACGACGGCGGCGCCCGGCTCGAGCGTCAGCACGTCTTCCTTGGCGGTTTCCGGCGTTCATCGCGACGAGGAAGTCGACTTCCTTCTTGCGCGCGATGTAGCGCGCGCTTGCTGGCGCGAATCGTGTACTCAGGTCGGCAGCCCGGCGATGTTCGACGGGAACATGTTCTTGCCGGACACCGGCACGCCCATCAGCAGGATCGAGCGCAGCAGCACCATGTTCGCGGTCTGGCTGCCCGATCCGTTGACCGTGGCGACCTGGATGCTGAAGTCGTTGACGACGCGCTGCGCGGTGTGGAGGCCGCCTGCTGTTCCTGAACCGCAAGATCTGTCGGTGACATTCTCAAGTCCTTACGACGTATGAAGATAGAGGAATCTCGGCGGACGCTCGCCGAGGCAGGAGATCCGGGAAGTATATCACGCCTGAAGCGCGGAAGTGCGATCAACGTTCGGGCGCCGTGCACGCACGCGCCTCATGCAGCGTTCGAACGGCACGCTCGGATGCGGCGTGACTCAGCTAGAGAGCTCTTTGATCGCCTTGCCCATGTCGGCGGGACTCTTGACGACCTTCACGCCGGCCGCGGTGAGCGCCGCCATCTTCTCGGCCGCCGTGCCCTTGCCGCCCGCGATGATCGCGCCGGCGTGACCCATGCGGCGTCCGGGCGGCGCGGTCTGGCCCGCGATGAAGCCGACGACCGGCTTCTTGAAGTGCGCCTTGATCCAGGCGGCGGCTTCTTCTTCGGCGCTGCCGCCGATCTCGCCGATCATGATCACGGCGTCGGTCTCGGGATCCGCCGCGAACAGCTTCAGCGCGTCGATGTGCGACGTGCCGATCAGCGGGTCGCCGCCGATGCCGATGCAGGTGCGTCTGGCCCATGCCGAGCCGCGTGAGCTGATGGATCGCTTCGTAGGTGAGCGTGCCGCTCTTCGAGACGATGCCGATGCGCCCTTCCTTGCAGATGTTGCCGGGGATGATGCCGGCCTTGGCCTTGCCCGGGCGAGATGACGCCGGGGCAATTCGGGCCGACCAGGCGCGTCGCGGGCCGCTCCTTGAGGAACGTCATCGCGCGCATCATGTCGAGCGTCGGGATGCCCTCGGTGATGCAGACGACGAGCGCCGATGCCCGGCGTCGGCCGCTTCCATGACGGCGTCGGCCGCGAACGGCGGCGGCACGAAGATCACCGACGCGTTCGCGCCGGTCTTCTCCACCGCGTCCTGCACGGTGTCGAAGATCGGCCAGCCCTCGTGCGTCGTGCCGCCCTTGCCCGGCGTCACGCCGCCGACGACGGTCGTGCCGTAGGCCGCCGCCTGCTTCGCGTGAAACGTCCCTTCGCGGCCGGTCAGGCCCTGAACGATCAGGCGCGTCGATTTGTCGATCAGAACAGCCATAGTGTCTAGTGCAGATCATGAAGGCCGAATCGATGGCTTCGATTCGCGAGCTTCGCGACTTCGTGGTCGCAGCTATCAGCCGCCAGTTGAACGACCTTGTCTGCCGCCTCGTCCATGCTGTCGGCGGTCGTGAAGTTCATGCCGCTTTCTCGCAGCAGGCGCTTGCCTTCGTCGACGTTCGTGCCTTCCATGCGGATGACGATCGGCACCGGGCACGCCGAGCTCCTTCACCGCGGCGATGACGCCCTGCGCCAGGACGTCGCAGCGCAGGATGCCGCCGAAGATGTTGATGAGCACCGCCTTCACGTTCTTGTCCGACATCAGGATCTTGAACGCGTTGCGGATCTGCTCGGCGTTGGCGCCGCCGCCGACGTCGAGGAAGTTCGCCGGCTCGCCGCCCGCCAGCTTGATGATGTCCATCGTCGCCATCGCGAGGCCGGCGCCGTTGACCATGCAGCCGATGTTGCCGTCGAGGTGGATGTAGTTCAGCGAGAACTTCGACGCTTCGATCTCGAGCGGATCCTCCTCGCCGAGGTCGCGCAGCTCGCGTGATGTCGGGATGCCGGTAGAGCGCGTTGTCGTCGAAGTTCATCTTGGCGTCGAGCGCCAGCAGATCGCCCGCCGGCGGTGACGACCAGCGGGTTGATTTCGACGCAGCGACGCGTCGGTGGCGACGAACGCGTCGTAGAGCGCCGCGACCAGCTTGACGAACTTGTTGACCTGCGGGCCGTCGAGGCCGATGCGCGAAGCCCGAGCTGGCGCGCCTCGAACGGCACGATGCCGACGCCCGGCTCGATGTAGACGCGCACGATCTTCTCGGGCGTCTTCGCCGCGACTTCCTCGATGTCCATGCCGCCGGCGGCGCTCGCCATCATCACCGGCTTGCCGGCCGCGCGATCGAGCACGATGCTCAGATAGAGCTCGCGCGTGCATCTGCAGCCCTTCCTCGATCGAGCACGCGCGCCGACGACGCGCCCTTCGGGGCCGGTCTGATGCGTGACGAGCGTCATGCCGATCATGTCGCGCGGCGAGCTGCTCGGCATCCGTCGGCCGATCTTCGCGAGCTTGACGCCGCCGCCCTTGCCGCGGCCGCCGGCGTGGATCTGCGCCTTGACGACGACGACCGCGCCGCCGAGGCGCCGGGCGATCTCGCCGGCCTCGGCCGCGGTGAACGCCACCTCGCCGCGCGGCACGGGCACGCCGTGGCGCGCGAGAATCGCTTTCGCTTGATACTCGTGGATTTTCATGACGGCAGGAAACGTCCTGATGCTAACTTGCGCGTCTTCGTGACGCAACAGTAAACTCGATCGATTGATGGCCTCGCGACACAGGCGTGTTTCTCCTCCTCGGTCGGCACGAAGATCCTCATCGGCATCACCGGCATCGCTCCTCTTCCTCTACCTCCTCATTCACATCGCCGGCAACCTGGTGGTGTTCCTCGGTCCGGCGGCGTTCAACCAGCTACGCCTACACGCTCGAAGAGCAATCCGCTGCTGCCGATCATCGAGCTCGTGCTGCTGGTCGATCTTCCTCGTCCACATCTACAAGACCGTGCGGATGTTCCTCGGCAACCAGGCGGCGCGGCCGGTCGCGCTACGCGCAGAAGAAGTCGGCCGGGCGCGCCGAGCCGCAAGACGTTCGCCTCGTCGACGATGATCGTCTCGGGCTTGTGGCTGCTGCGTGTTCCTCGTCATCCACGTCAAGGCGTTCCGCTTACGGCCCGGGACGTACGAATGGCCGGCCGGCGGACGCGATCTCTATCGCCAGGAGATGGAGACGTTCGCGAACCCGCTGATGGTCGGCTTCTACGTGCATCAGCATGCTCGTCGTCGGCTCGCACCTGTGGCACGGCATCTCGAGCGCGTTCCAGTCGCTCGGCGCCGACAACCCGGCGTGGACGCCGCGTTCATCCTGCCGGCCGGCAAAGTCGATCGCCGTGCTCGATCGCCGGCGGCTTCATCGTCATCGCGCTCTGGGCGCACTTCACCAGGGAGGCCGGTGCATGAAGCTCGACGCGCAGAGTCCCGGCCGGCCCGATCGCGGAGAAGTGGGACCGCCACAAGTTCGAGATGAAGCTGGTCAACCCGGCCAACAAGCGGAAGTACACGATCATCGTCGTCGGCACCGGCCTGGCCGGCGCGTCGGCGGCCGCGTCGCTCGGCGAGCTCGGCTACAACGTCCTGAACTTCTGCATCCAGGACAGCCCGCGCCGCGCGCACAGCATCGCCGCGCAGGGCGGCATCAACGCCGCGAAGAACTACCAGAACGACGGCGACAGCGTCTACCGCCTGTTCTACGACACGGTCAAGGGCGGCGACTACCGCGTCGCGCGAAGCGAACGTCTACCGGCTGGCGCAGCTGAGCGTCAACATCATCGACCAGTGCGTCGCGCAGGGCGTGCCGTTCGCGCGCGAGTACGGCGGCCTGCTCGACAACCGCTCGTTCGGCGGCGCGCAGGTCTCGCGCACGTTCTACGCGCGCGGCCAGACCGGCCAGCAGCTGCTGCTCGGCGCCTACCAGTCGCTGATGCGGCAGGTGCACGACGGCAAGGTCGACGCTGTTCGCGCGCCGCGAGATGCTCGACCTCGTCGTCGTCGACGGCAAGGCGCGCGGCATCGTCGTGCCGCAACCTCGTCACCGGCGAGATCGAGCGCCACGCCGGCGACGCCGTCATCCTCGCCACCGGCGGCTACGGCACCGTCTACTACCTGTCGACCAACGCGGTGAACTCGAACGTCACCGCCGCGTGGCGCGCGCACAAGCGCGGCGCGCTGCTTCGCGAACCCGTGCTTCACGCAGATCCATCCGACCTGCATTCCGGTCAGCGGCGATCACCAGTCGAAGCTCACGCTGATGAGCGAGAGCCTGCGCAACGACGGCCGCGTCTGGGTGCCGAAGAAGAAGGGCGACACGCGCTCGCCGGAACAGATTCCCGAAGACGAGCGCGACTACTACCTCGAGCGCAAGTACCCGAGCTTCGGCAACCTGGTGCCGCGCGACGTCGCGTCGCGCAACGCCAAGCAGGTGTGCGACGAGGGCCGCGGCGTCGGCGACAGCGGCCTGGCGGTCTACCTCGATTTCACGGACGCGATCAAGCGGCTCGGCGCCGAGGCCATCGAGCGAGAGCTACGGCAACCTGTTCCAGATGTACCAGAAGATCACCGACGAGGATCCGTACAGGTGCCGATGCGCATCTACCCGGCGATCCACTACACGATGGGCGGGCTGTGGGTGGACTACAACCTGATGAGCACGATGCCCGGCCTGCACGTGCTCGGCGAGGCGAACTTCTCCGACCACGGCGCGAACCGGCTCGGCGCCAGCGCGCTCATGCAGGGGCTGGCCGACGGCTACTTCGTCATCCCGTACACGATCGGCGACTACCTGGCCAGCAGCGCGCTGCCGAAGGTCACGACCGACCACGACGCGTTCAACGAGGCCGCCGACGACGCGCAGAGCGCAGATCAACCGGCTGCTGTCGGTCAAGGGCAACCGCGGCATCCGCGAGATCCACCGCGAGCTCGGCCGCATCATGTGGGACGACGTCGGGATGGCGCGGACCGAGGCGAGCCTGCGACGCGCGCTCGAGGCGATTCCCAAGCTGCGCGACGAGTTCTGGCACAACGTCTCGGTGCCCGGGCACGCCGACAACCTGAATCAGAGCCTCGAGTACGCCGGCCGCGTCGCCGACTACCTCGAATTCGCCGAGCTGCTGGCGCTCGACGCGCTGCAGCGGCGCGAGTCGTGCGGCGGCCACTTCCGCGAAGAGAGCCAGACGCCCGACGGCGAAGCGCTGCGCGACGACGAGCACTATTCGTACGTCGGCGGCGTGGGAGTTCAAGGGCGTCGGCAGACAGCCGGAGCTCCACAAGGAACCGCTCGAGTTCGAGGAAGTGCATCCGACGCAGCGGAGTTACAAGTAGGCTAGGTGAATGGCGAGTAGGCTCATGGCTGCAGGCTCGAATCGCCGAACTCCCAGAGCCCTGACTCGCCGACGAGGATCAGCGTGAGACTGAATCTGAAGATCTGGCGGCAGGCCGGGCCCGACCGCGCGCGGGACGCCTCGTGGACTACGCCGCCGACCACGTCTCGCCCGACATGTCGTTTCTCGAGATGCTCGACGTCGTCAACGAAGGGCTGATCGAAGAAGGGCGAGGACGCGATCGCGTTCGACTCCGACTGCCGCGAAGGCATCTGCGGCATGTGCAGCCTCGTCGTGAACGGCGTGCCGCACGGACCCGACCGCGGCACCACGGTCTGCCAGCTGCACATGCGGCGCTTCAAGGACGGCGACACGATCACCATCGAGCCGTGGCGCGCCAAGGCCTTCCCGGTCGTCAAGGATCTGGTCGTCGATCGGAGCGCGTTCGATCGCATCATCGCCGCGGGCGGCTACGTGTCCGTCAACTGCGGCGGCGCGCCGGACGGCAACGCATCCCGATTCCCGAAGGACGTGTCCGAAGCGGCGATGGATTCGGCCGCGTGCATCGGCTGCGGCGCGCTGCGTCGCGGCGTGCAAGAACGCGTCGGCGCACCTGTTCATGAGCGCGAAGATCTCGCATCTCGCGCTGCTGCCGCAGGGCCAGTCAGGAGCGCTACCGCCGCGTCGTGCGCGATGATCGAGCAGGCCGACGCGGAAGGCTTCGGCAGCTGCTCGAACGAGGGCGAGTGCGAGGCGGTCTGCCCGAAGGAGATTCCGATCTCGAACATCGCGCGCACTGACCGCGAGCCATCAAGGCACAGCTCGGCGCCGGCGAATAAGCCCGGATACGCGCGACCGGCCCGCTTCGCTCCACAGCGTCCCGGTCTGACAAGCATGACAGCAGCGTCTAGACCCAGGCGATCGTCGCGCCAGGGCACGAAAGTCGGCGACCAGCTGTAGTTCGCCGGCGGCCGCGTCGATGGCCTGGTGCAATGCCGCTCGAGCACCTCTTTTGTATTCTCCTCCGACAGCACGGTCAGCTGCGAGGGTGAATCCGGGATCGACGATGCCGTCGCGCCAATGCCTCGCTCGCCGAGCCGCACGATGTCCGATGTGGTCCGCTTCCATCGACTCGGTCCACGCGAAGCCGGCCAGCGCCGCCATCTCGCCGCGGAGCGTCTCACGCGCGCGAAGCGTTCAAGGTCGATCGCTCGCGTTTCTTCGAAGCTTGCCGGTACCCACCAGTCTGTCGCGGTCGGTATGCGGATCCTTGCCAATGGTCAGCAGTCCACTCTCCGGCGAAAGGACGCGGCGGGCCTCGGTGAAGAACCGTGCTGCGATCGCTGCGAAGTGATGAAGCGCGTTGATGCAGAAGATGCGGTCGAGACGACGTCGTCGCCAGCGGAAGCTCTTCGGCTCAGCCCGGACGAGACGCACCTCGGGCGCCGCAACACGTGCCCGCTCCGAGCATCTGGGACGATGGTTCCACGCCCGGCGAGAAACCCGCGTGCGGCCGAGACCCCAAGCCAATGTCCCGTGCCACAGCCGACCTCCAGCGCGGCGGACGGCTCAGGACCGGAAATTGAGAAGCGTTTCGCGCACGCCGTCGTGCATGAATAGTGGTGATAGCGGGTATCGAAACGATCCGCGATGCTGTCGTAGTCGGTTACGCGCCCCGGTATGCTCACGGGAATACCATCTCCGCTTCGAGACGGGCTACCGAACGCAGTGCGCGACCATCGCGCCAGTCGCGCCAGCCCTGGCCGCTAGTCCCAGCCCGTCCACCCTACACGCCGATGACGTCGACAGAGCTCTTTGACCGCCGCGGCCGCAACTTCGTGAACGCCGCGCATCTTCCTCGGGCGTCAGTTTCGATCTGGATGATCTGCTCGAGGCCCGCGCGCCCAGCTTGCACGGAACGCCCCACGAAGAGATCGCGCGCGCCGTATTCGCCCTGGAGATACACCGAGCACGGCAGGATCTTCTTCTTGTCGAGCAGGATCGCACTCGACCATCTCGACGACCGACGCGCCCGGCGCGTACCAGGCGCTCGTGCCGACCAGCTCGGTGATCTCGAGCGCCGCCGCGCGGCCGTGCGCGCGAGATCCGGTCGATCGTCGCCTTGTCCATCAGATCGGTGATCGGGATGCCCGCGACCGTCGAGTAGCGCGGCAGCGGCACCATCGTGTCGCCGTGGCCGCCGAGCACGAACGCGTGGACGTTCTCCACCGACACGTTCAGCTCCTTGGCGATGAACGCGCGCATCCGCGCGGAGTCGAGCACGCCGGCCATGCCGATGACGCGCTCGCGCGGGAACTTCGACAGCTTGTAGCACCGCCTGCGCCATCGCGTCGAGCGGATTCGACGACCGGGATGATGATGCAGTTCGGCGAGTACTTCACGACCTGCTCGGTGACCTGCTGCATGATCTTGTAGTTCACGTTCAGCAGGTCGTCGCGGCTCATGCCCGGTTTGCGCGGCACGCCGGACGTGATCGACGACGATGTCGGAGTTGGCGCTGTCGGCGTAGTCGCCGGTCCCCATCACGCGCGCGTCCGAGCCGTACGACCGGGCACGCCTCGAGCATGTCGAGCGCGACGCCGGCCGCCTTCTTGATCGGCGATGTCGATGACGACGACATCGGCCAGTTGCTTGTCCGCGACGCCGCGCGCCACCGTGGCGCCGACGTTCCCCGCTCCCCCGACGACCGTGACTTTGCGATTCATCATCCGTCCTCTGGCGCTGATCGCAACCGCGACTCGGTAAGCTCCACGCACTGAGGACGACCGTCGAGGAAGTCCACTGTGCTGTGAGTGCTGTGCGCAAGCGTCTACATATGTTTGATAATGGCGTCGGCGAACTCCGACGTCTTCAGTTCCGTGGCGCCGTCCATCAGCGCGCGCGAAGTCGTAGGTGACGCGCTTGGCGCGCGATCGCGCCGTCCATGCCCTTGATGATCAGGTCGGCGGCCTCGCTCCAGCCGAGGTGGCGCAGCATCATCTCGCCGGACAGGATCACCGAGCCCGGATTCACCTTGTCCTGGTTGGCGTATTTCGGCGCGGTGCCGTGCGTCGCCTCGAAGACGGCGTGGCCGGTGACGTAGTTGATGTTGCCGCCGGGCGCGATGCCGATGCCGCCGACCTGCGCGGCGAGCGCGTCGGACAGGTAGTCGCCGTTCAGGTTCAGCGTCGCGATGACGTCGAACTCCGTCGGGCCGCGTCAGCACCTGCTGCAGCGTGATGTCGGCGATCGCGTCCTTGATGACGAGGCCGGCGCCGGGCTTGCCCGTCCGGAATCCTGCACCACGGGCCGCCGTCGATCTCCACCGCGCCGAAGAAGTCCTTCGCGACCTGGTAGCCCCAGTCGCGGAAGGCGCCTTCGGTGAACTTCATGATGTTGCCCTTGTGCACGAGCGTCACGCTCTTGCGGCCGTTGCTGCGATCGCGTAGCCGATCGCGCTGTGCACCAGCCGCTCGGTGCCGAGGCGGCTGATCGGCTTGAAGCCGATGCCGACCTCGACGCCGACCTCGCGATTCGGCGCGCCGATCGACTCGAGCTGCGCCTGCCACGTCGCGCGCCGCCGACTCCGATGCCGAACCGGATCTTCTTGAACTCCTTCGGGAACTCCTTGCGCGAAGAAGTCGAGCACCTTCTGCGCTTCGGGCGACCCGGCGACGTACTCGATGCCGGCGTAGATGTCCTCGGTGTTCTCGCGGAAGATCACCATGTCGACCTTCTCGGGATGCTTCACCGGCGACGGCACGCCCTTGAACCAGCGCACCGGCCGCAGGCAGACGTAGAGGTCGAGCATCTGCCGCAGCGCGACGTTCAGCGAGCGGATGCCGCCGCCGACCGGCGTCGTGAGCGGGCCCTTGATGCCGACGAGGTAGTCGCGGAACGCGTCGACCGTCTCGTCGGGCAGCCAGTTGCTGAACTGCTTGAACGCTCTTCTCGCCCGCGTAGACTTCCATCCACGCGATCTTGCCGTCTTGCCGCCGTACGCCTTCTTCACCGCGGCGTCGAAGCACGCGGCACGCTGGCGCGCCAGATGTCGGGCCCGGTGCCGTCGCCTTCGATGAACGGAATGATCGGATTGTCGGGCACGACGAGCTGACCGTTCTTTCGCGAGATCGCGGTGCCGGTCGTCGGAGGCGTGAGCGTGGTGAAGTTCGGCATAGTTGTTTAGGTCAGTCACCTGCCGTCCACGAAGATTTCCGCGAACGCTGTGGAAAACTCTGTGGAAAAGGCATCGAGTTTACGTCGTTGTGATGAGGAGTTCGAATGTTTTAGCGGTTTGCACCACGTCAGGGCGAGCGCAGACGGCCGCGGCCGACGACTCCACTGAAACCTACGGATTATACTTACACCCCGGCAGGAGAGTCGACCGATGTCACATCACTTCGCAACGGCGCGTTTCCTCGTGGCGCTCGGCGCGTGGGGAACGGTTGCGCTCGGCGCGTGGACGCCACAGTGCGAGCATCCACCGGAAGCCGGGACGCATCGACACCCGCAGGCAGCCGCGATAAAGAATCCGGTGCCGGCCAGCGCCGCATCCATCGCGGCCGGCCTTGCGCTGTATCAGAACGCAATGCTCCGGTTGTCATGGTGAGACGGCGAAAGGCGACGGCACGCTCGGCGAAGAGCTCAGCCCGAAGCCGCCGGACCTCACCGACGCGGAGTGGAAGCACGGCTCGACCGATGGCGAGATCTTCACGGTGATTCGTGACGGCGTCAGATCCACAGGCATGAAGGCGTATGGACGCAAAATGACGACGCACCAGGTCTGGGACGTCGTGAACTACGCTCAGGAGCATTGGACCGAAGACGGGCGTCGCATTGAAAATCATCATCGCCGACGATCTGCCACCCTCTGCCGTTGCTTTGCTCCGGGCCGACGCCAGTTGGGTGGTGGATGCGCGCTCGGGGCGGAAACCCGGACGCGCTCGCGGCCGACGCGGCCGACGCGGACGCCATCCTCGTTCGCAGCGCGACCAAAGTGACGGCGGCGCTGATGGACGCCGCGCCCCAGGTCTCCGTATCATCGCCCGCGCCGGGACCGGCGGTCGACAACGTCAGCCGTCGCCGCCGCGAGCGCACGCGCGGCATCCTCGTCGTCAACGCGCCCGGCGCAACAGCATCAGCGTCGCTCGAGCATGCATGGGCGCTCATTCTTGCGCTGTCGCGGACAATTCCGTGCCGACAGCGCGAGTGAAGGCCGGCAATGGGAGGAAGAAGCGGTTTCTCGGCACCGGAGAGTTGCGCGGGAAGACGCTCGGCGTGGCTGGCCTTGGTGCCATCGACGAAGTGCGCCGTGGCGATCTTGCCGCATTCCAAGCATGCATTGGTCTTTTAATCCCTACTGTTTTCAAGGAGTCGTCGAGCCTCGTCGAGCCATTGTCGTCGGACGGTAGTGTGCTCGAAGGCTGCGGACTATATTGTTTGCCATGCCGTCAATGCCGGAAACCGAAACCGCCTGTTCAACGAGCGATATCTATCTTTACAGCCTGGTGATTCATTGATCAATACAGCTCAGGCTGAACTCATCTGATGGCGAAGGCACCCTGCCACGCTGATTGAGAGCGAGTCGGGTTAAACGCTGAATAACCTGTCCAGATTGGCGACGCCTCCTTTAAACGGTCACTGTCTGGAACGCTGCTTTGCCCCAGTGGTTTTTGCCTTTTTATGGCGGCATCGACAGAGAGGCTCAGATCGATGACATCGAAAACCACGCCAGCGATGATTGATTTTCGCGACTGGCAGTAGTTTGAAGCGCTGTGGAGCTTCCATCGATCTATTTGAACGTAGGCTCCAGGGCTGCGTGCTCTGGATCAATACTATCGGATCATCAGTATAGCCATTTCAAGTGGAACGGCGCAAGATGAATGCTGCGCGTCGGTGTTTGGCATCGTCAGACAGCGATAACGCGTGCTGCGCCGCGCTTAACATGCGACGTGGCGTCCTCGCAAATGATCCTCTCTCGGAATCTCGTCGTCGCTTTGCCGAGGCCGCTGATGAACATGATCGATTCAAATCAGTCAGGTAGCTGACTCAATCGATCAAACTCTCCGGGACGCGGGCGATCAGGTGGTCAAGCGCGATCGTCTCAGACTAACCAACTCCCCTGGCAAATCGTCCTGGGGCGTCGCGTCGAGGCTCGCTGTTTGGATCGATGATCATCATCAAACAACGGGATCAGCCAGGCGTCATCAGCGGTGGAATATCTCAGCCGCCACTGGGCGTGTTATATCTACCGACTTCCACTCAGCCAGGCGGCGCAGCGCCATCAGAAGCGCATAGTCGGCATGAACTGGATCTCGGTCGCTCGCTCAGGGCCATCGAACTCGGCGTCAACGGTGCGAAAAATCCGGCGATCAACGAGCTGGATCGTCGTACCGATCTGCATCACCGACAACGTGGACGGCGCGATTCTCGTCGACGCTTTGGATGGTCCGCGCTCAGCCACGTTCACCAGCGATCTGTCACCATCAGGCATGTCCGCCGTCGGTGTTCGGATTCAGATCTGTCGCTGATCCACGGCGGATCAATGCACCACGTGCGAATTCGCTAATGCCGGTGAGCAGACCGCTTTGGCAGGATTGTCGCGGATCTCGATCGTTTCTCTCGACGACGATCAGTTCATGCGATCGTCCGGCCTCCTTTCCAGACTGAAGAAATGGAGCATTGTTTCAGAACTGGGGGCCTGGGTTGGCGTCGTGGATTGCGATCGGCGGTTTCGGGCAAAAGCCGTCGTGCTGATCGATGATTCTTCGGCACGCCATTCAACGCCGCTGTGGATCGCGCCAGCAACAAACCATGGCGCGTCAGCTGTCTATGATCGAGCACCGATGTTGCGGCTTTATCTGAAGCCGAATCGCCACTACCGGCGATTCGCCAGGCGTGACCGATCAATCGGCAAGCCTGGGATCATCAGCTGTGAATGCCACCGAAGCGCCATCGGCCGATCGCGGCGATCATGCCTGGATTACGGGTTGACGGACCGATTGCCAGATCGCTCAGGATTGATACCAGTGAGTTCATCAGGCGACGCTGGTGATACCTGGTGTCTGGTTCTATGCCAGCTGGTGCTGACCAGCGCTCGGACCACTGTAGCATACCACCGGCATTTCCCTCAGCGCCGCCGTGATGACGGCTTCGATGATAATGCCTTCCTGGATCCTGTGATTATCTATGACGACCACGACTCGCTACGCGCCTTTTGCTGCTCTCTTTGGAGAACTCTTTGCCAAATCGGATCGATAAGTGTTGTGGTAGACCACCAGAAAAGTTAAGTCAAGAAGTCCAGAAGTTCAGTGAAGATACAGGTGGCT
>ERZ1370068.2840-contig-1969_pt1 | contig 41201 bp, 65 predicted proteins | sample MGYA00561227_ERZ1370068 | MGnify/ENA primary metagenome ERZ1370068 (study PRJEB38410, sample SAMEA6850437) | metagenome | study: Metagenomic assessment of the ecological functions of the soil: analysis of the soil microbiota associated with the... | reverse complement strand
TGCTATTGTTAGAGGTGGTTCAAAGGCTGAAGCGGCGTAGCCTCAAGTGGGCTCTGGCGAAAGTCGATACTGCCACAAAGGCTACCTGCTGCCTGATCAGCACCGAATTGAGCTGAGTGGCAATACTGGTATCTGCAGTCATACGGGGTGGCACTGCTCCTTTTCGTGCAAACTGCCTCGGAGAGCGCCTGATCCCCGGATGGGACATGTCTTGCCCATGAAGCACCATTACAGTGCTGCTGCAAACTCTCGTCATGACAATCGACCCAGATGCTGGAGGCGTGGGCGTCAGGCAGAGATTAGCGAGTAACCACGCGGCTTATAGACCCGGATAGCGATGGCCAAGGATCTGATGTTCGTTCGTCGCCGATTGCAGCGGAATCGGCGGTAACGATCGCTGCAGAGTTTGATTGACCGAGCGTCGAGAAGCGGATCGCCGCCCAAACGGCCGCCGCCGAACATCCTGCCGATAAATCTGAACGGCGCGATCAGCTGATGTGGGCGCCGATGGGAGACGTTCATCGCTCTCCGTCTAACGCCGCATCGGGCGCCACCATGTGCCGCCGTCGCGCGTTGACGCATCATGTTCGCAGCAGCACAGATAGCGACAGTATATATCGCAATATGAGATCGGGGGCAAAGCAGTCGCCACTCAGTTGCGCGGTGCCGTTTCGTTGAAAGCCAGCGGCATCTGAAATAGTCGCGATATCTGGCTGAAGCAGCTTGCCGTTAATGACAGCCGCGCCAGCGTGCCGTACCATCGGCGTAATATCGCCCAGCCGAATACCAGGCCGCGATGAATGCCAGCTGGAGACGCCAAAACAGACTACCGGCTATCGCCGAGCCGGCCTGGTTAGGCTTCGCCCATTCTCCTCCAGGAAATGCCCACTTAAACCGATCATCGGTGCGAAGTAGCCGTTACAGCCGCAAAGTTTCGATCTCCAGCTACGAAGCCGCCGCGGCAGATTTTGCCGTTTGTGATGTGCGTTGCCGGGCTGAGGTCGCATCGCGGTAGACTGCCGAGTTGAAGCCGCCCGCGAGCCACAGCGCTGGTGCCATGTCCGCCAGGGGTCGCCGTTGCCCATGAAACCGTCGCGCCGCGGCGACATCGCGCGCCTGCACATCGCGCGATTTGCCGCCTTTGGCCGGATAGTCTTGCGACATGTTGCGCAGAGGCGTGGGCTGTGATCCGGTGTCAACGCTTAGCGTCTCGGAGGTGGAGCGAGACGGCCCGGCAGTCGGCGTCAGCGCAATCGGCGCGTGTTATTCAATCGGTAATGTTGGACCGGCGATAGTCGCTGTCGGAATACAGATTTGTCGAGCATGCTTGATAGCCGCGACCACCATGTCGACATTATTGGTAGCTCAGATTACGACAGATGTACTGCAGATTCTCGTCACATCAGAAGGAACGCCCTTACGTCCGTTTCAGGGCAACACGCAGATATTCAGCGCCCACGACCTTCTGATATGGTCGGGACATAGATAATGCCGCCATTGAATCGTCTCAACATGGCAGCTCGCTTTCTCGACTCATTCATCGATGGCAACTTGATGTTGAGCGCCGTGTTGATACTGTGGCAAACGCCTGATCATAGGTTTGTCAGAACACATCATGGGCTGTAATCTGAGATCGAATGGCTGATCGCCAGATGCGCCTCAGTCTGCCAGGCATCAGAATTTTCTGTTTGGAGAGGCATTGGCCTGCAGCCGCACACGGCGACCTCGCTGTTGAACACGAATCGTACTATTTACGGTGACGTGAGAGTGACACTCAGTGCACTGTGGCGAGCAGAATTACAATTATAACTGGCTGCCGAAGCTGACCCACTCCAAGATCCCGTAGTCCTCACATAATATGCTCACGACGGCGTGACAGTGAAAGCCTAAATGCCAAATCCGCCTCAGCAGCAGAGATACCTTCTATGAGACGTGGCTCAATTACTGGGTAAAGTCCCAGCAAAACGTTACGCGTTCATTCGCCCAGAAGTGGACGGTGAGACGCCGAAACCTCGACTGTTGGTTGCTCCTCGACAGTTTATCCCGGCCCATCGAAGCTGGCTGCGAGTATCATCGGCGCCGACCTGCCCCCGTGCCGTCGGATGCGGGCGATTGCGTCGCGCCCCGCCGCTTCATCGTCGCCGCACTCGATGGAGCTGATCGCAATGCCAGCTGCATTCAAAATTTTTCGTTTACCGATCTGCGAAGGCCTCAGAAATTCAGGTTGTCTACCTCTGGGCGACGATAACACGGCTATGCCGTTGATGTCGGGATCATTGGTTGGCTCGGCAGTTCCGGTGATCACGCCCAGTCGCCCGCGATTTAAGCGCCGATGCGCATCAGTCGACCGCTGACAGACCGTCTGGAATGCACGACTGCCGGCCGGGTCGCGGCCGACGCTGGAGGTCATCGAGCGAGGACAACGAGCGTGGCGGTCCGTTCGTCGAGTCGTGTCCACCGATTTCGGAAGCTGATGCGCGCAGTCAAAGCCGCAGTGACGATCTCGTTATGTCATGCGCAGTTGCTCAAAGAGTCCTGAAGGATCTGTTACGATCTCGTCGCGGAGTGATCGGGCACGCGAAATATGCCATCACCGGGAATGGCTGCGGTCATTGCGCCAGCGCGCTGACATGCCCGCCATGGGATGGTCGATGCCGATGATCAATGTGGCAGAGACGATCCGAGATACTGCGTGACTGTCGCGGAATATCAGAGATTGCGAAATCAAGCAGATCCATCAGTTGCAGCGGCCATCGCGCCACAGCATGAGCCCTTTCAGTCGGCGCATTGAGCTAAAAAGCGGCCTGGGACGATCGATCGCCGCGAAGCCGGACAATCCCGAAATCTTGCCCGCTGATCTGGTTCACAGCTACAAACATGGCGTAATTGCGCGGGCCGTGGATGACGCCGAGCGGGATTACAGTCGATTGACCATCGCCAGCCAGGCGACGATGGTGCCCGACTGGTGCCTGACGCGGGGATTCAGCATGTCGCGCCAGTACTTCCAGCATTGATCGAGCGAGCCGCGCCGCGCGCATCCCCACGTCTCCAGGCCCATAAACTTCGTGCCAAATCGAAGTGAGAATGATGACGCCGATGAAGGATGGCCGGGCGAAGCTGAAAACGAACTGTCGCGAGCCTGAACTGAGGAGTAATCGATAAATATGAGTTTATTCGTTTCGGGCAATATGATCACGTTGCGGGTACCTGCCGGGATATGTTGTGATGTCGTGGACTCGAGCGGTTTGTCGGGATATTTCGTTTCCGGTGTTATGCCGATAAATTAACTGGCGCAGCGTGGTGACATAACGATGTCTGATCAAACACTGGAAGGTGCGCAACCACGCGCTGGCAAAAGCTCGAGCGGAAGTCGAGTCGGCGACAGATTCTCAGACAACAGTTGCTCATCACGACGATTCAGCCGAGATTGGTCTCGGCATGCATCTCGGCATTGCTGGTTCGGCCGAAGGTGGTGGAACGAAAGGTAACCAGAAAGAGTAGCCGGTTGCGCCAGCCTATCACCGCTGTTCCGACCCCGGAGATTACATTTAGAAAGCTGACCATTGCTGGTGGCGACGTACGGTTCGTAGATGCACCGGCAGCAGATCGGCGCCAGGTGCCGCGAACTTACGGGCTTCTGGCGGCAATCGAGACGATGGCGATGCGCTGGCCGGCTTCACAGGCAACGGCACGATGCGGCGACCCGATCATGATGGGCAAATGACGATTTCACCCTACGGCACAGCATGCCAGGAGCTGTTCCCGTGGATCGCGGTCGCGGTCAGTGAAATGCTTCATTTCTCAATCCCGGTTTCTCGTCATGAATCTCCGAGATGGCAGATCTGGCGCTATCGCGCCGGCGCGTCGCGAGCGCCAGATAATTTCGACTGGCGATATTTCGGCGATGCCGGAATCGGATGTTCTCCCGGTTTCACAGATCGAGTTCAGATGTCGCATAGACGTACGCGATTTGGTCATCTCGCACCGCTGGTGCCAACCATGCTTCCACAGCAGTCGCTGGTCCCGGTTGTGCCAGCATCGCGGTCTTCATCAACCTCGATCGCATCTGGTGCTCACGGAAGATTTCAGCCTGTGCAGCCCGGCGGCCGAGCGTGGCAGCCGTCGACTGATCTGAATCCCGGACGAAAGACGCCTCGATAATTTTCGTCACTGGACAAAAGACACACGGTTGATCGCTTCCGCTATGTCGTCATGGTGGAGTTCGCTCGCACAATCTCGAGAAAGGGATCAAAGGGCAGATCTCGGGGTGCAGACACTACGCGCACGCCAGGCTGGATAGGCGCCGGTGCGCCCGCGCCGAGACGACAGTCGCCGCGATGAAGCCGAAAGTAAGTTTACCGATTGTTAAACTGAGGTTTCTTCGGCGCCGATAGATACAAGCTGTATCCCGGTCGGCAAAACGAGTTTATAGACGCCGATCGATTAACGTCGGGTTCCGCTACAAAAGCAGCGGCAGGAAGCTGGCGAAGCATCGGGGATCCAGCCTGCAGCAGCATGGTGCTTCGTCACTTTGCTGCCAATGGCAGCTGCCCTTTAAATGGAATTTGTTGACGTGATCTGGGCGCTGTCGCGACATAAATGCAGCCAGTGCCTGTGGGTGATATGCAACCAAATGCTCAGTCTGGAGCCAGACTTTGGCAAGCTGGATTGCCAAGCCGTGATTTTGTTTGTCAGGCTGTGCCTATGGAAGCCAGCGTGCTGGAGCTGATACAAAGTGGTGATGTCGCGGATTTAGCGTGCTCGGTGGCTGGCTCGGGGCGTCGGTGCAGCCGAGGGGCCGCGTTGAAATTCAGCCAGGTGCAGAACGATGGCGCAAGTGGTGGAGCTGCCGAGGTGGTATTTGCCGAGCCGCTGAATGCTGACGGTGCGCACGGTCGCGCACATTCAGTCGGTCACTCACACCCGGCGGTCTGGCAGCGGCGACATCGCCGAAAGATGTCGTCGTGATTTAGCCGCCGCATGAGATGCCGCGGTGGTGATCTGGCCGACGGTGATTGCGGGCTATCAGCGGCGTCCCGCCGGGTGTCAACTGGCGGTGATGCCGTCTGAAGAGCCACGGAGAGGGTCGCGGCGCTGCCGAGGTCGCCAGCAGCGTGATGACGCAGTTGGCGCCACCGATTACGCGCAATACAGATCAGAACGACGATCCCGAAGCTGCAGTAAATAGCCAAAACGCCCAGCTTACACCGCGGTCCGACGCAAAGATCAATACGCATCCTTCGCACGCCGAATGATTTTCGCGCAGATGAACGGCAGACGGCGAGCTGAAGAGGAATTCACATGCACGCAAATTTAGAGATTTACTGATCACCCAGTTCGAGTTCGGTCGAATCCAGTTATCGCCGTCGGTCGCTAACGGATATCTGACGGGCGACATTACGGCAGCGTCATCTTTGAATCCCCGTCACGAAATTCTGCGTGTCCACGGCCGAAGCTACACAAAGTGCCTTTTGGCACAAGCACGCCTCTGCAGGCGTTTCAGATACAGGCGCACGTACAGCCGCGCATTGCCTGACAGTCGATCAGAGAGCCTGGCAGCTGTCCACTCTCAGCTCATCGTACCTGTAGCTCCGGCGCCACTGATAGGCTAGTGCAAACATCGGCGAACATGGCGGCGTGGCACTGCCGAGCTCCAAACAGAACGCCGGCCGCGGCACTGGCCTGGGCTGAGACCACGTGATCATATGATCAAGAGTGACGGCCGGTGCAGACTCATGCATAACAGTCATTTAGCTGGGAGAGTCTCCTCCAAAGTCGAATGCTCAGGACTTCCGGGCCACAATCCGGGCCCCGGTGGTTTATGGTTTATTTACGAGTTTAATCCCAGACGTGTCGATCAAGCCGATACCTACTCGAACGGCAGGCGTCGCCGGCAGATGGATCGAAAATTTGGCGTCTGAAGGTATTTCCATCACGATCAGCACTGAACCGTCTCGTGCCACATAAATAAACATAGGCTCATCCGCTGGTTCAGCCATTGCTGGTTGCGACGAGTAACATCACGGGGATCGATATGCGAATGGATGGCGTGGTGGTCACAAAGAACGCTGGCGATAATATGGGCCAATCGGGACAAAGCGGCGATCGCAACCGGCCTCGATTTATTTGAACTGGCCGCCTCGAATACCATGATGTGATGATCCGCACAGTAGCCGCCAGCAATGGAGCTTGAGGCTGGGCGACATGCGTGACACGTCATATGAAGTGATGGCGGTTGGCTGCTGCACATATACATGAGGACTGAACTGCATAACTGGCAGATGACAAACAGTGGTCGATCGAGTTTTGTCTGCTGACAGCGTGCCACCTTTACAGAGCGTGTCGCCCGGGCTTGGCTGCCATGTGCCGAGCCACGTGCCGCTAGGACACGCGTGAGGTCTCGCAGCCTGCACGCTGAGTCCGCACGATCACCGGCTGGCTTATCTGCTTCCCGGCGAGCCGGGCGAGGTTGTTTACGTGGCGGGTTCCAGCCTGGATCGGCGGCAGTGATGCAGGTCGGTCCGCATTCAGGCGGCTCCGGTTGTTATTCGAGCATGCCACCGGCGAGGCCGGTCAAAGCTTGATCGCTGCAGTGAATACTGGCGGACGCCGCGCTTCGTCGGTTACGCAGACGCGAAGTTGAGTCGGCGATCGCGCAGCGCTGCGGATCGCTGAAGACGTTCGAACCAACTGCAAACCGGGCAGTCGTCGCGACCACTTACTGCCGGCGTTCCGTGGCGTGACGTTGGATCGAGCACCCATTAATGCTGCAGTGCTGTGGTTGCCGTGGCTGAAATCGCGGTCGCGCACATGTTCATCAGTCATGAACGCTGCGCAACACGATCCCCATCCGATCGGCTGCCCGGCAGCAGCAAACTGATTATGCCACGCGACCAGGGGAGAATTTGACGCCGCGTCGCCGTCGCCGGGAATCGATGGCGGTGCCCACATATTGACGGAACGCTGGCGCGCGGTACGCCGAGGTTTTTGCCCCAGCGCCCGCCTCGCCGGCTTAAGGCGCGGACGAGGAAAATCGAGCAAAATCCGATCTGGCCGAGTCTCGGCGGTCTGCTGAAGCGTCAATGATATCGACCGCGATCGCTCCGTCACCGAGCCGAACGGGAGAATCGGCGACATCAGTGTCGAGATCACTACAAGATTTCGATACTCAATTGAGGCACGGCAGCAGTGAAATGGCGAGCGCCCCGAAGCAAGCCCCATCCGGAAGATCAGGCTATCGTTGGATCGCGCAGATCGATCGACAATGCCTGATCTTCGAGGCTCGCGGTAGTCGGGTTAGCGCAGGCAGAGCGGTGGTCTAGCCAGGTGTCTGCCTGACTTCGACTCCAGTTCTCGCGACCACAGGCATCGTGGCGATGGTTGCCGCCATCGTTCGTCGATCAAAGCCACGGTGTGAATAATATGCCGACGCCGCTTCGGTACAAATGTTGTTAAACGACTCGATCAATTGCAGAGAGGCTCTGACGAGTTCTCGGCGAGACCAGTGGCACGAATGCTGCGTCTGTCCCGAGTCTCGTCTCTAGCCATAGGTTCAGTGCGGTGCCGACAGCGAGATAGCCGAGCTTCAGTCTGCGCCTGACAGAGGTGGAGCAGATGTGCCGCCAGGTGACGAGGTGGTTACTGATTTGAATACGACGAAGAGTCTGGGGCCGCTGGCCCTGTCGGGCCGCAGGATCAAGCCTGGATTGGCACTTAGTGCTACTGCCCAGTGCCTCGGTGACAGGGGCCCGAGGCCTCCAGAAACACCCTCACTGAGCCCGGTTTAAAGAGTGTGTCTGGGCACGGAAGAAATGCCCGTGCTGGTGCCACAGAATCACTGGGGCGCAGATCAGGCGAGCAAAGCGTGCTGATCCAGCACAGGTCTGAACTGAGCGGTGAATTGGTCAGCGCGTGAGACCAGGTGAAAGGCCATCGGCCCCGGCGTGAGAAAGCCACCAGCCGCTGGTATACTGGAGCTGCCGCAGGGTGAGATCAGCCGCCGGCGAGCGGAATCCTGCTCGGGGTCCCGTGAGCACCCACGATCCACCGGTTCGCTTCAGCATGCCGCATGAACAATTCAGGCGCGTTGTTCGCTTAAGATTTTCGCACGCGGCGAACATTTTCCGAATCAGTACGAGAGTCGATATCGATAAAAATCGATTCTTCCGTTAAACCACGAATGTCGCCGAGTTCAGCGAACACCATCGACGCGAGCGCCGGTAACAGCACACGAGCGATAGTGCCGTGATCCGATCGCGGCCAATCGCTGGGTCGCGCATTGCCGGCGACGATCGGCTGCGAGTTACGCCTGAGCCGTCTTTGACGCGACGCCGCCAGAAGGCGGCGGTTTGATAGATCAGAAGGTTAGTTGACTATGGTCTGCTGTCGATCAGAATTTCAGCCTGGGAGGTGCATTGTCTGCTGCCTCAGGCACTCGCTCTCGATCACAGCCAAATACTGGCGATGACGCAATGACCAGCTGAAGACGACGAGCTACCACATTTGCCGAATTGCTGCGCCACTCTGGTCGTTCATTTCTCCTCGACGATTGAACGATAGCAGTATGCTCCAGCGACACTGCACCCCAGTTTTGACTGGGTCCGGTAAAGGCCAGATCGCTTCTCCGTTATCGCCTCGGTAACTGTGACGCTGCGGCGGCCGGCGGAATTCTTCGATGAGGCACGCCGACGGGTTCTTTCGAGGACTTTCCCGGTCCTCCCATGGATGTTACGACGCCCCGTCGTCTCGAGTTCGACGCCGCGGATCGGAATCGAAAGCGCCGAGAAGTGCCGAAATCTGGTGCTGACTCAGGCTGACGCGGTCGTCGGGCCGATCTCGGCGACCTGATCGCGGCGCTCGAACCCGACGACCGCGTCAGCCTCGTCGAGACTCACCGGCACGGATTTCGACTTCTCGGCGCTCAACGAAGTCGACGACTCCGTCCGCGAGGAAATTCTCGAGGAACTCGAACCGGAGACGGTCGCCGAGGGTGTCCGCGAACTGGAATCCGACGACGCCGTCGAATTGCTCGAAAGCCTCGACGAGGAGGACCAGGAAGAGATCCTCGAAAACTGCCGCCGTCGGAGCGCGACGCGCTCGAGCGCAGCCTGCTCTATCCGGAAAATTCTGCCGGCCGGCGGATGCAGATCCGAGTTCATCGCGGTGCCGCCGGACTGGACCGTGGGGCAGGCGATCGACTACATGCGCGACACGCCGGATCTTGCCAGACCGGTTCTACGAAATCTACGCCGTCGATGCCGACGCAGCACTGGCAGGGCGCGGTATCGCTGGACGCGCTGCTGCGCTCGCGCCGGCCGGTGCCGCTCGCCGACCTGATCGATGAAGACCGCCGCCGCGTCTCGGTGCTCGGACGACCAGGAAGAGGTCGCGCGGCTGTTCGGCAAATACAATCTGGTCGCGGCCCCCGTCGTCGACACCACCAACCGGCTGGTCGGCGTCATCACCATCGACGACGTCGTCGACGTGATCGAGGAAGAGGCCGACGAGGACTTGAAGGCGCTCGGCGGCGTCACCAGCGACGAAGAATTGTCCGACAGCGTCTGGACCATCGCCAGGGGCCGCTTCAACTGGCTGCTGGTCAATCTCGCCACCGCCTTTCTGGCGTCCTCGGTGCTCGGCCTGTTCGAGGGCCAGCTCGAAAAGATGGTGGCGCTGGCGGTGCTGGCGCCGATCGTCGCCAGCCAGGGCGGCAATGCCGCGACCCAGACCATGACGGTCGCGGTGCGCGCGCTGGCGACCCGCGAACTCGGATCGAACAACGCCTTTCGCGTGGTGATGCGCGAGGGCCTGGTCGGCCTCGTCAACGGCCTCGCCTTCGCCGTCATCACCGGCATCGCCGCGGTGGCCTGGTTCAAGATCCCGGCGCTCGGCGTCGTGATCGGCCTTGCGATCGTCTGCAATCTGGTTGCCGGCGCGCTCGGCGGCATCCTGGATCCCGATGGTGCTGGAGCGGGTGCGGGCCGATCCGGCGGTCGCGTCGGGCACCTTCGTCACGACCATCACCGACGTGGTCGGCTTCTTCTCGTTTCTCGGCATCGCGACGCTGTGGTTCGGGCTGAAATAGGCCGACGTCGTGCCGCGCTCAGGCCCGTATCGTTAATCGGGCCTTAACGCGCATCGCCGACTATGCGCGCCTGGTGGAGCCGAGCATGCAGCGCTTGCGGCTGAAAGCGGACGGACGGATCGTCGAACTGCGCGACGGGCAGGAGTTCCCGCTCGCGCCGGCGATGGCTTCTGCGCCGCGCCTGGCGACGCGCTTCGGCGGCGCGCACGCCGGACGGAAGCCGCTCGGCGGTTCGCGACCTGCGCCGCGCGCGCGCGCCTGACGCAGCTGGAATTCGCCGCGCGGCTCGGCGTGCCCGGTCGAGACCATCCGGAACTGGGAGCAGGGCAAAGCGCATGCCGCGCGGACCGGCGCGGGCGCTGCTCGCCGTGATCGCCCATGCCCCGGAGACGGTGTTTGCCGCTGCTGGCTGATCAGGCTGATCCAGTCGCTCGATCTCGAGCGCGAAATCGCTCGCGGCAATGTTGGCAGCACGATCCCCGGAGACATAATGGGGCTGATCTTGGCTCGAGTAGCCCGCGATGCAATTCGTCGAGGCCAACGGCGCAAAGATCCCCGCGATCGGGCTGGGCACCTGGGAACTGCGCGGGCCGAACCTGCGCACGCCTGGTCGAGCAGGCGCTGAAGCTCGGCTATCGCCACATCGACACCGCGCAGGCCTATGAGAACGAACGCGAGGTCGGCGAGGGCCTGCGGGCGTCGGGGACCAGGCGCGACGAGGTGTTCGTGACCACCAAGGTCTGGACCACCCATTTCGCGCCGAACGATCTTGAGCGATCCGCCAAGGAGAGCCTCGCAAAGCTGCGTCTGTCGGAAGTCGATCTGCTGCTGCTGCACTGGCCCAATCCGCGCGTGCCGCTGCAGGAGACCCTGGGCGCGCTGGCGCAGTGTCAAGAAGCTCGGCATGGCCAGGCACATCGGCGTCTCGAACTTCACCGTGGCTTTGATCGACGAGGCGGTCGCGGCCTGCTCCGGAGCCGCTGGTGTGCGATCAGGTCGAATACCATCCCTATCTCGACCAGACCAAGGTGCTGGAGGCGTGCGCGCGTCACGGCATGGCCGTGGTCGCCTACAGCCCGGTCGCGAAGGGCCGCATCAAGGGCGACCGAGACGCTGGCGCGGATCGGGCAGACCCACGGCAAGACCGCCGCGCAGGTTTGCCTGCGCTGGCTGGTGCAGCAGAATGTTGCCGCGATACCGCGGACCTCGCAGATCGAACGGCTGTCGGAAAATATCGACATCTTCGACTTCGCGCTGTCCGACGACGAGATGCGGCAGATCTCCCGGATGGGAAGCGCCAAGGGCCGGCTCACCGATTTCGGTTTCGCGCCGAAATGGGATTGAGACTGCCGCCGTTGCCCGCTATGCTGGGCGGTGAGGCGGCATCGAAACGTTGATCGAGTACGGTGGAACCACGGCGGTTCATACGCTCAGGCATCGCGGCATCGGCGCTCGGCCATCTGTCAATTCTGACGACTGGTCCTGATCTTCGCCGAGGTGCATCCGTTCGGCTCGGTGACGGCCTGAACCGATCGCGGTCGATAGTTTCGCCGATGCCCGCCGCAAGCTCGAGGAGAGCGAAGCCGGAGCCGCTCCGAACCACTAAGCTCAGCCGTCCGGACGCCTTCGACCTTCCTCAAAATGCCGCGTTGCTAATCGCGCCGCCGGCCGCTGCGCCGGCCATCGGCGGCGGGCAGAAGCAGGTGACGCTGGCGGCGCCGGCTCATCCAGCAGCAGACTGCCGCCCAGCCGCCATCGACCTCGCCAGCTGGCCGCCATCCTCCGGAGCCGGATCTTTCCGTCAACATCACGTGATGCTGGGCCTGCCCCACTGGATCTACCGCCGAGCGCGCCGCAGCTCAATCCGGCGACGCGGCGACGCGGCGTCACAGGCGGCCGACATCGCATCCAGTCTGGTCACGGAGTTTCGACGTCATCTCAAGACTGCTTGCGAAACTGCCTTGTCGGGATGATCGCGCCATCGGACAAGCTCAAGATCGTGTTGCGGGCGTTCATGACGCCGGAAGGCAAGCTCGCGACCGAGCTGTCCTGATCGAGGCCAGCGCGTCGTCAAAGGGACCGGCGCTGATGCAAAGCGCGATCGCACGGCTCCAATCCCGCCAGCCCTACGCGATGCTGCCACAGGACCGATACGGCGAATGGAAAATGCTGCGACCTCAGCTTCACGCCGTACAGGATCTTTGCCGGCGGGTAGAATGGTCGCGCCCGCCGAGGCTGCCCGGTTTGCATCGGTCCGGGCAGCCTGCCGGGCGTTTTCAGCCCCGGCGCCCGTCCCGCAACGCGCGCCGGATCGCCATTTCGACTGGCAGAGAAGTCACCGTTCTCTCGCGCAGAGTTCTGAACGGCTCGGCCGGATGCAGCGGCGGCTGTAGCTACGAAGCGCGGCGTCGAACTGTGATGTCGCTGCGCAGCATGGATCAGAAGGATGGCACAGTAAACCGTGCCGGCCTCGCCGGCCAGCGCCTCAGCCGATCGGCCGGCACATCGAGCGCCGGATATGACATGCCAGTCCACCGGCAGGTTCGAGCAAATCGGGCCATATCGAGATGCGAGCCGACCCGGATGCGTCGGCGCTGTCCACCGACATCCGAGAACAGAGGAACAACATCAGCAGCGCGCGACCACGGGAAGTTACGTTCACCCGCCACGACAAGAAATCACTTTCTCATCGGGATCGCCGGACTCGCCGGGAAAGTCTCGAGGTCGACATGCCAGCCGGTATCGCCGGGTCGCGCGACTCGGAAAGCGTACCGGAAAACTGGCGAGGTCCGCGCGTGGATGCCAGCGGCCGCGTCCAACAAGCTGGTCGAAGGCCGCATGCAGCACGGGCGTATTGACCGCATCGCGGAACGGCGCTTGCCGGTAATAGCCAAGCCTGATCGACCGCCTGCGTCCAGCTTGGTCGTCATCGGGATCGCATCTCGATGTCGCGCCAAAGGATGGCGCGCCCTTGATCGGCAAGTTGCCGGGGAAAGGCTCGATCGATCCCGACAAATCCGTCTTGAATAAATTGCCAGTTGTGCGTCGCTGGAGCGCGCGCACCGGTTCGGGTGCATTCGAAGGCATGAAGTCCTCATATTGCTAGATATTGCGTAGCCAATCGCCACACCTCGCGCGGCGAGGTCGGGGGTTCATCCGGTCCTTGAAGCGTGTCGCCGCTGAACGGCAGCAGCCGTTTCTCTCGCTTCCGCCCGCATCGACGCGGCGTGCTGTTAGCGGCTGAGGAAGAAGACCGGAAGCGATACTGAATATGCGGATCATCATCATGGTGATCTGAAATTAGCACGCACAGTTCCAGTCATCAATGAGCCGGACAGGCAGGCCGTCGGCTGCCGGCGCTTTGATGCGATTGAACGCAGCCGGCCGGCGGGCCTCATCTGGGCAATTGCCGGCGCCCGAGGCCAACGTGAAAATCAGAGCAGGGCCGGGGCTCACCCTATCGCCCGCCAGGCGCAGGACTGGCGTGACCGCGTTACACCGTCCATTCGAGCAAGCGAAGAAGCCGACCGCCAGAATATCGACCGAATAGGCACCCACGTTGTCAGCTCCCCGGCGGTTGTGAATGCACGGCATGTGTGACCGATCGCGAGCAACCGGGCGACGGTGGCCCACCGGCGGGACTGGACGCTGCCCCGCGCGCTATGGCAGGATGACAAGCGCAACAGGGATTGGTCCCGAAATGGCTTTGAAGCTCGTCATCGGCAACAAGAACTATTCGTCGTGGTCGATGCGGCCATGGCTGGCACTGCGCGCCAACAACATCGCCTTCGAGGAAATCTTCATTCCGCTCTACACCAACGTGCAGGCGGACAAGGAGAAGATCCTGAGCTTTTCGCATTCCGGCAAGGTGCCGGCGTTGATCGACGGCGACGTCACGGTCTGGGACTCGCTTGCGATCATCGAATATCTCGCCGAGAAATTTCCGGAAACAAGGCTGTGGCCGGAAGACCGCGCGGCCCGCGCGCATGCGCGCTCGATCTCGGCCGAGATGCATTCGGGATTCATGCCGCTGCGCAACGAGTGCGGCATGAACCTGCACCGGCCGATCCGCGCGCGATGGCGCTGTCGGACGACGCGCGTGCCAATGTCGCGCGGATCCAGGACATCTGGGCCGAGTGCCACCGCGCGCTACGGCAAGCAGGGGCCATTCCTGTTCGGCGCCTTCTCCGGCGCGGATGCGATGTACGCGCCCGTCGTGCACCGCTTCCGCACCTATGCGATCCCGGTCAGCGCCGGAGGCGCAGCCTTATGTCGATGCGATGCTGTCGCTGCCGGCGTTTCAGGAGTGGACCCGCGACGGCCTTGCCGAGACGCTCCTGATCGAGCGGTTCGAAACGGTGTAGCTTTCGAACGGTGGCTTGCGCGGCCCGGCGCGGGCGGCAGAGTTGCCGCCGCCGCAGGGCGGGAACCGCGGCCATCAGCAATTCGGCGCGGCCACCTCAGTCTTGGGTTATCACGCTGAAAAACCTGCAAAATTCGCGCATTTGCCATGCCCGGATGTTGCTGGCATTTTGGGCCTTGCGGTGTGCTAGGTTGCCGCAGGGTTCTCAAACGTCGGCCACAGCGATGGGACCACGCGCGCAGCCGGCAATCTTGCAAAGATGGAGAGGGCGTTGAAGCATAAGTACTCCGTTGGAGAGACTGTCTATTTTACTGCCAGCAACGTGGCCCGTCCGGCCGCCAGCGGCACCTACCAGGTGATCCGCCTGCTGCCCACCGACGGCGACGACTGCCAGTACCGCATCAAAAGCTCGACCGAAGCCTTCGAACGGGTCGCCAAGGAAAGCCAGCTCGCCCTCTCCTGAAAAGAGTTGTGCGCGAGCAGCCTCGACGCTTTTCCCGAGGTTTCCGTTTGGGTTTGCCGTCAAAAGGCCCGGTTCGCAGAACCATGCTGCCGGAGGTCGGATGCCTCGGGCGGGCATCTGCCTTCGCTGACTTCGCGTTTTGTGCCGCGTTGAGGGACACCGCGCATGAATTGGGCCATGGACTGGGCTTCTTCGCTGGATCAATTCTGGCGCTCACCGAACTTTCCGATGTGGCTGACGCTGGCCGCGGCGGGATTTTTCGGGCTCATCGTACTGATCACGCTGTTGCGCGCGGAGAAATCCGTCGCCAACGGCGCGCTGACGGTCATCACCTTGCTGTCGATCGCGGATCGCGGTCGCCGCGACCTTCCGCGCCTTCCCGCCGGGCGGCCGGGCCGCTTCGGCTGACGTCCGTTCGGCGCAGCCGGTACCGTCGCCGCGCTGCCGGCATTGGCCTGCATCGACGAACTCGCGGGCGACGCGGTACTGAACGCCTGCGAGAAGACGCTATTCGGCTCCGCCGATTCTGCCGCCGCCGCCGTGGCCTATGCGGCGTCCCAGATCACCCGCCTGACCTCGTTCGGCGATATCGCGACCGCCGAGCGGAATACCGACGTCCGGAGCTGCAGGCGCTGCGCCGCGCGGTCGAGCGCGACCGCTACGGGCTGATGGCCTATGTGCTGATGGCGCGCGACCACTGCACGCCCGCCTCCTGCGCCGCGTTCCGTTCGCTCGGCAACACCCAGCAGATCGCCTCCAACATGGATGATCGGGTCTGTGAGAACCTGATCACCCGCTATGCGCCGTCATGGAACGCGCCGGCGATCGCGGCTGCGGGACAGGGCTGATCGCGGCACTGCCGCCTTCAATGCCGACCGGCAAGCCGACCAATGCGGAATTCCCGTCTGCGTCGTCGACGCCGCCGGTCAACATCATGACGCCTGAACCCGCTGCACCGAAACCGCTCAGCACGCCGCGCCGACGACACCATCGGCGGCTCCGGCGCCGCGTCCGTCACCTGCGCCGGCCTCCGCGCTGGCGGCGGCGAAGAAGCCGCCGGCGCCGAAGCGCCTGCGCGGCCGCGCCGGTGCAGATTGCCCCGGCAGCTCCCGCGCCGTCAGCGCCCGCCAGCGCGCCGCCGGCATCGGATGACTGATCTTTCCAAAGCGTGCGGCGATCGCTAAAGCGGAAAGATCATGCCGCTTCATCTCATCAAGCTTGCCGTCGGCTGCGAGTCGGTCAAGGAACTCAAGGGCTGGGTCGCCGAACGAATGGCGACCGCCAGGAAGAAGGGGCTTCCGCTCCGCCACGTCCACATCACCCGGATGACGCCGAAGCGCGACGAGGAGATCCTCGCCGGCGGTTCGCTCTATTGGGTGATCCGCGGCGAGATCGCAGCGCGAGAAAAGATCATCGCGATCGAGCCGTTCCGCGACAAGGACGGCATCGGCCGCTGCCGCCTCGTGATGCAGCCCAAGGTGATCGCGGTGTCGCCGCGGCCGATGCGCCCGTTCCAGGGCTGGCGTTATCTCACTGCGGATGCCGCGCCGGCCGACCTGACAAAGTCCGCGGCCTCAAGCGTGGCGTGCGATGCCGGAGGCCGATGCGCCGGGAGTTGCGCGACCTCGGGCTGCTCTAAACTGCGATATTATCGATCAGCCGCGTGGGCTTCCGAGCCGCGCCGCCACCAGCATCCGCATCGGACCGTCCTTGATCAGAGGCGATCGGCGCCAGCGTCTCGGCGTGGCGGGCCTCGAGATAGTCGACGTCGAAGCCGGCGTTCCTGATCAGCTTCAGCGCCGCCGGCCATCGCCGGCCTCGATCGCCTCGCCGGCGCGCAGGCGCTTGGCGCATTCCTTCATGGCGCGGTGCAGCTCCGGCGCGACGCGCCGTTGCTCCGGCGACAAATAGACGTTGCGCGAGGACATCGCCAGGCCGTCGCGCTCCCGCACGGTTCTTGATGCCGATCACCTTGACGCCGAGGTCGAGATCGCGCGCCATCTGCGTCGACCACCCGCAGCTGCTGAAAATCCTTCTCGCCGAAGATCGCAAAATCCGGCCGACATTGCGTGAACAGTTTTCCGACCACCGTTGCAACGCCGCCGAAGAAGTGCGGGCCGGAAGCGATCCTCGAGGCCGGCGGTAGCCGGGCCCTCCGGCACGATCCGGGTCGCAAAGCCGTCCGGGTACATCGCCTTGACGTCGGGATGCCAGATCAGATCGACGTTCTCCGGCGGCAAGCGTGGCGACGTCGGACTTCCAGGTGCGCGGGTAGGAGCCGAAATCTTCCGTCGGCGCGAACTGGGTCGGGTTGACGAAGATCGAGACGATCACTCTTGCGGCGCGGCGTTGGGCCAGCCGCACCAGCGACACATGGCCGTCATGGAGAGCACCCATGGTTGGCACCAGCGCGGTCGTGGCCTTTCTGACGCGCAAGGCCGTCGAGGGCGCGGCGCAATGCGGGGACGGTGCGGACGACCATGGGGCTTCGCGGCATCTGGACTCGGTCTTGTGCGGCGGGCAGGCGGTCGGCCTTGCCGACCGTGCGGCGGGAGCGCCGACCTTATCAAGGCCGGCGCGTCGCCGCCAAGCCGTCGCGTCGAATCGTCTCAGCGCTCGGGATGTCGCGCCCGGCGTGTCGCCGAATGCACGCTAGACACGCTGACCTGTTGCCACGATTCATGATTAAGGCAGACGATCGAATGATTCGAGTGAAGTCCGTGACGCATTTCACTTGACCGCGGATCGCGCGTGTTTGAAGATATATCGCAGTGGGGCGAATCATGCTTGATGCAGGCTAGTCAGGGGCAATCCGGCTCGGCGCACGTCGTCGTGCTGGGCAACGAGAAGGGCGGTTCGGGAAAATCCACCACCGCCCTGCATATCGCTGTTGCCTCTGTTGAAAGCCGGCCAGCGCGTCGCCACCATCGATCTCGATTGCCGCCAGCAGAGCTTTCACCCGCTACATCAACAACCGCAGCGCCTGGGCCGCGCCGCACCGGTCTCGATCTCGAACTGCCGGTGCATTGCTGCATCAAGTCGGCGAGACCATGCAGATCGCCGACAACGAGACCTCCGAATTCCAGCAATTCATGGATGCCGTCAGCGCGATCGAGCGCACCTTCGATTTCATCGTCATCGATACGCCCGGGATCGGACAGCTATCTGATGCGGCTGGCGCATTCGATGGCCGATACGCTGGTGACGCCGATCAACGACAGCTTCCTCGATTTCGACGTGCTCGGCACGGTCGATCCCGCGACCTATGCGGTGACCGGCGAGAGCCATTATGCGGAGATGGTGCGCGACATCAGGCGCAAGCGCCGCCAGCTCGACGGCGCCTCCACCGACTGGATCGTGGTCCGCAACCGTCTGTCGATGATCGGCTCGCGCAACAAGCAGCTGCGTCGCCGACGGCCTCAAGGAGCTGTCGTTCCGGCTCGGCTTCCGCTCGATCGACGGCTTTGCCGAGCGCGTGGTCTACCGCGAGTTCTTCCCGCGCGGGCTGACCGCGCTCGACGACATCGACGAGGCGACGCTCGGCACCCGCCCGAGCATGGGCCACGTCACGGCGCGCGAGGAGGTGACCAGCCTGCTGCGCCAGTTGAAGCTGCCGCTCGACGAGCGCGGCCGCCGCCGCGCCGCCAACCGCGCCGAATGGTTCAGCCAGGTCGACAAGCCGCTCGAAGCTCCACGACATCCTCGGCGCCTGAGCGCCTCGCCGAGCCCTTGCCGTCCCCGGCTGCAAGGCAGCGCCCGCTGGCGCCGTGTTTGGCACGCCTTAAGCAATCCTTAGCTATGTGCCACAGTAGTTTTACGGCAGTATGGGCCGCTCGGGCCCGGCCGAGATTGCGCGCGACTCGCTTCTCAGCAGCAGCTCGAGGTTTCATGCCCGGCTCCCGTTCGATTTCAGCTTCGCCTGACCCACAAGATCGCAGCCATCGGCTTTGTCGGCGTCATCGGTCTCGCCGCTGTCGGGCTGATCATCAGCAGGGGACGTGGGCGCAGGACGGCGTGCGCAAGGTCGCGGAGGATGCGCGCGCCATCCTCGGCCTCACCAAGGCGGATCTCGATCGAGATGCTGGAGGCGCGGCGCGACGAGAAGAACTCTCCTCGCTGCGCAAGCAGGAATCCTACGTCCAAGCACCACGCGCAATTGTCGGGCGCCATCGGTCGCGATTTCGACGAGCTGAAAGCGATGGTCAAATCGGCCGGCTACGGCGCGCTCGCCGGATCGGATCGGCGTCATCCACGACGCCTTCGAGAACTACGCCAATGATTTTCGCTGTGCTGGCGATAGTTCAGACCAAAATCGGGTTGAACGAAACCTCCGGATCCTGTCCTCGCTGCGCAAGGCGCGTCGATATCGTCGAGGCCGGCGTCAGCGACATCAACGATCCCAAGCTCACCGGTCGCTTCTCGACCATGCGCCGGGCAGTGAGAAGGATTTCATGCTGTGGCGCGATGAGCGATACGCAGGTGAATTCAAGAAGGCCGTGGTGGCCTTCTCGGTCGTGCTGACGGAAATGGATCTGCCCTACGACGTGCAGGAAAAGTTTCCTCAATCTCGACAAATATCCCCGCGACTTCGCCGGTTGGGTCGACGCCGCGCAGCAGGTCAGTGCGCTCGGATGCCGATCTCACCGCGACCTTTCAGAGCCTCGAGCCCAAGGTCGTGGCGGCCATCGGCGAGATCGACCGGTTGTCCGGATGGCGGATGCCTCGGAGCGGGACTCTGCGCGACGCCGTGAAAATGCGCATGGTCGGCGCGCTGGCGCGTTGGCGGCGCTGGCGATGTGCATGCTGTCGTTCCTGCTGGGCCGGGCGATTTCGCAGCCGATTTCCGCGATGACGGCGGCGCTGACCCGGCTGGCGGTCGGCGATTTCAACGTCGCGCTGCCGGGCCAGAGCCGCCGCGACGAGATCGGCGAAATGGCCGGTGCCGCCCGAATCTTCAAGGACAACATGATCGAGACCGAGCGGCTGCGCGCCGAGCAGCTGGCGGACCAGCAGGCGCAGTCGATCCAGCGCCGGGATGAGCGGTTGCGGCTGGCGTCCGGCTTCCAGGACGCGGTGGGCTCGATCGTCGACAAGGTTTCGTCCGAGGCCACCGAGACTCGAGGCCGCGGCCTCGACCCTGACGCGGACCGCCGAGGCCACGCTCGGAATTGTCGGGCGTGGTGTCGGGCGCATCGGGTGAAGCCTCCAGCAATATTCAATCGGTGGCCGCGGCTACCGGCGAGATGACGTCCTCGGTCGGGAGATCGGCCGGCAGGTCGTGCATTCCAGAAAGATCGCGCAGTCCGCCGTCGCAGCACGCGCAGTCGACCGATGCGCGCATCACGGCGCTGTCGCAGGCGGCGGAACGGATCGGCGAGGTAGTCCAGTTGATCACCGGATTGCCGAGCAGACCAACCTGCTGGCGCTGAACGCGACCATCGAAGCGGCGCGCGCGGGCGATGCCGGCCGCGGCTTTGCCGTCGTCGCCCAGGAGGTCAAGGCGCTGGCCGGCGCAGACCGCGAAAGGCGACCGACGAGATCGGCAAACAGATCTCTGGGATGCAGACGCGCGACCCAGAATCGGTCGACGCGATCAAGGAGATCGGGGCGGTCATCGCTGCAGATATCCGATGTGTCCGAGGTGATCGCGGCGGCGGTCGAAGAGCAGGGCGCGGCGACCCGCGAGATCGCCCGCAATGTGCAAGATGGCCTCCGACGGCGCGGGGCGGGTCGGACAGCGCCATCGCCGATGTGCACCAGGCGGGCGGCGGACACCGGCTCGGCCTCGGGCCAGAGTCTTGTCGTCGGCCCAGTCGCTGTCGAACCAGGCGAGCCAGCTCAAGCTGGAAGTCGAGAGTTTTCTGGCCTCGATCCGGGTCGCCTGACCAGATACCGCCGTTCCACATGTCCCGGATTCAGGCGCTAGGCCGGTGGAACGTATTGCCCCGCTGGCAGTTTTTCATTAGGACTCTACCTGACAACCTGAACCAAACCTTGATTTGGCCCGTCCCACAGTGAGGACGAATTGAACCCTTGTTGTGCATCTGCACAATGGAGGGTGCGCCGCACAACGAACAGGCGGTCAATACACAACATTTGGACTTCCTGTCACGCCGCTCGTGACATATATCATGGACAAGGGACCGCAGAGTCCCAGACATCGGGACATAGCCCCGTAACGGGTGCGCGCCGAGGACGAACATGAAACGTGGAATTACCGTTCTGCTTTCGCTTTCCGTGCTGGTCGACTGTCGCGTATTTCACCGCGAGCAAGTGGGCGATCCGGCACGAGACGCTGACGTTCAACGATCCGGCGCGCGACAATCGTCCGGTCGCGGTCGATATCGCCGTGCGGCGCGACAAGGAAATGCAGGCCAACGCCGGCATGATCACGCTGCCGGTGGCGATCCTCAACCACGGCAACACCGTCAAATTCACCGAGTACTCTTTCCTGGCCAACGTCTTCGCCGCGCGCGGCTATCTGGCGATCAGCATCCAGCATGATCTGCCGACCGATCGCGCCGATGGTGACGAAAGTCGGCGAACTCTATGTCGGCCGTCTGCCGCAGTATTCAGCGCGGCATTGCCAACATCCAGCTTTGCCGTCGAGGAAATGAAGAAGGTCCAGCCGAACGCGGACTACGACCAGTCTGACCATGGTCGGACATTCCGATGGGCGGCGACATCTCGATGTATTTCGCCAAGATGTATCCCGACCAGATCAAGAAGGTCGTGACGCTCGATAATCTGCGCGTGCCGTTCATGACCGACGGCAAATTCAAGATCCTGTCGTTCCGCTCCAAGGATCCGCGTGTTCAAGCCCGATCCCGGCGTCGTTCCGGATCCGACGAAGTCCGCGAGAAGGCCGGCATCACGGTCGTGCAACACCGGCTACCAGCATAACGACATGAGCGATACGCGGTCCCGACGACGTCAAAGTCGACGATCCAGGGCATGCTCGACAAATTCCTCGATGATACCGACAGCGAGTATCGCGCCGGTCGACACCAAAGCAGCGCCGAAGATCCTGACCGAACCGGGCCCGGTCGCGCTTTTACGCGCCGGTCAAGAACTGACGCCGGCATCGCGCAGCCAGCGGTCGTCTCGGCGACCATCGACAGGCGCCGTCGACGCGACCGGTCGCGCATTGACCGCATCCGCGATCCCAGCCCACATAATGCTTGCTGCAACTTGGCGAGCGCTCATGGCCGGCGAACCGATCAAACCGAAATCCGCGGGCGAAGTGTCGTCGGCGCAAAAGCGCCGCGTCCGGCAAGGCCGGTCGCTGTTGCCGGAGGCGAGGCCGTCGGCTTCCGAGGATATTGCCGCCTTCGTCGCCAAGGCGCGCGCGATGTCGCCGCATCGCGGCCGGCGCCAAGGGACGGCTGGTGTTCGCGCTCGACGCCACCATGAGCCGGCAGCCGACCTGGGACATGGCCTGCGCGCTGCAGGCCGACATGTTTCGCGAGGCGGCTTCGCTCGGCAGTCTCGACATCCGCCTCGTCTATTACCGCGGCTTCAACGAATGCCGCGCCACGGGGTGGATTTCCGACAGCGCGCAGCTGGCGAAACTGATGGGCAAGATCGATTGCCAGGGCGGCAACACCCAGATCGGCAAGGTGCTGTCGGAGGCGCGCCGCGAGGCGGTGGCCTCCGGCCGTGCGCGCGGTGGTGTTCGTCGGCGACGCCATGGAGGAGGCGGTCGACGATCTCTGCGCCAAGGCCGGCGAACTCGGCCTGCTCAAGGTGCCGGTGTTCATGTTCCAGGAAGGCCATGACGCCGTCGCCGAGCAGGCGTTCCGCGAGATCGCGCGGCTGACCGGCGGCGCCTGGTGCAGGTTCGATCCCGGCGCCGCGGCGCAGTTGCGCGAGCTGTTGCGCGCCGCGGCGGCCTATGCCGCCGGCGGGCGCGAGGCGCTGCTGCGGCTGTCGAAAACCGCAAGCGGCGCGGCCAAGCTGATCGGCCAGATGAAGTGATGCGCGAACGCGCTTCGGTCACGCCCGGGCGAGAGCAGGCCACGCCATGCTTTTGCCGCCGATGCCGACTATATTGCCAGCGCCATGCCAACCCTGATCGCCGGCGTCGTCGCCGTTGTCCTGCTCTACTCGCTGCTGCAGATGTTTCGCGCGGCCAATCCGGTCGTGCTCGCGCGCGCGATCAAGATCGGCGGCGGCGTGGTGGCGCTCGCGGTCGCGGCCTTTACCGGCATGCAGGGGCGAACTCGCGGTGGCGATCCCGCTCGGCATCTTCGGCGCCGGACTGCTCGGCTGGTCGCCGTTCGGGGCGTCGGGTTTCGGCAATATCGGCGGGATGTTCGGCGGCGGCGCGCAACGCTCGCCGGGACAGGCATTCGCGGGTCCGCTCGCAGTTTCTCGACATGAGCCTCGATCACGACAGCGGCGAACTCTCCGGCCAGATCGTGGCCGGGCCGAATGCCGGCCGTTCGCTCGGCGAGTTCGACCTGCCGCAGCTGACGGCGATGATCGCCGGCTTCGACGCCGAGAGCGTGTCGCTACTTGAAAGCTATCTGGACCGCCGGTTTCCCGCCTGGCGTCAGGACGCGCAGGGAAACGCGGCAGGGGGCAGAGCCGCGCGACGGCGAGCGGCAAAATGACGGACGAGGAGGCCTATCAGATCCTTGGCCTGCAGCCGGGGGCGAGGCGCGACGAGATCAGCCGGGCGCACCGCGCGCCTCATGAAGAAACTGCATCCCGACCAGGGGGGTCGACGTACCTCGCCGCCCGTGTAAACGAGGCCAAGGATACTCTGCTTCGCACGCATCTCAGCTAACTCCGGCAACGCTACCAAACGCTACAAACCGCGAGTTGCTTCCTGTCGTTCTCTGACTGACGCCCCGTGCCGCCCGCCGTTGTCCGGCGTGGTCGATCGTTCATTCGCAGATACTTAACCGCAAATTCTTGACGAGAAGGTTTCGCCAGGCCGACGGGGCCGGATCTTTGACCGGGTGCGTCAAAACAGCAGGCGTTGGCGGCGCCGGCGCTTGCGCTGTCCGCAGTCAGACGGATCGATCAGTTGCGAACGGTGATGCAGGAAATGTCGGAGCGCTTCAGCGTCCGGCACACCGCTTCGGCCTGATCGCGGTCGAGGCCGGCGAAGCGGGCCCGGAACAGCTTCTTGTCGTCCTTGGCGACGACCGGCTCGGTGAATGGATCGGCTTTCGCCGAGCAGGCCGCGGGCCTGGTTGCGCGCAGATCGATGCGCGCTGCCGCGCCTCGCTTTCGCTTTCCAGCGCGCCGACCTGGATGATCCAGCCGGTATGCGGCGCTGGCAGCTGCCGGCTTGATCGCGCCGTTCTGCTGGACGGTGCTGCGGCTGGGCGCGGGGCGCCGGGTCGGCATAGGCCATGCGTCTGCGAGGAGGACGGCGGCCAGCGCCGCGAGGCCGGCAGCACGCCGAGCATGCCGTTTCCGGTGCCGTGGTTGGCCGGCTGCGGCGGCATTTCAGGCCTGAGCTCGATTGGCCAGCTCTGGCGCTCTGGATTTCGGTCTTGTTGTTTCGGCCTTCGCGACCACCGCGCTGGAGGTCTCCGCCACTTCCGGGCGTGCCGGGGGAATCGGTATTGGTGATCGGGGGTGGCCGGCTGGGACGGACCCGCCGAGGCAAGCTTCATCTGTCCGGCCTTGACCTGGACGGTCTTGACCTTGACCGGCTTCATCGGCTCGGACGAGCCGGGATCGCGGCGATCGGCTGGCGTCTGGATCACCCCGTTGGTCAAGCGGCGCGGGCTCGGCTCGGCTTGGGCTTCGAACCTGGCCGTTCGGTCTTGGCTTGCGGCGGCAGCGGCGGCCGCTGCGGCGAGCACGGCATGCGCGTGGCAGCCGGTGCAGTGCGAACTGCGGCGCCGCGGCGGCCTGCGGCTCGGCGCGGAGGCGACCTGCGACGGCGCCTTGACCTGAACCGTCTCGCGTCGGACGTGAAGCGGCATCGGCTTCGGCGACGTCGGCATTGGCGTCCGACAGGATTGCGCTCGGTGATCGCGGCAACGGTGCGCGTGGTCGCGCCCTTTTCGAGATTTTCGGCCAGCAGGTTGCGCATGGTGGCGTCGCGCGAACCGCCGCTGCGGCCGCCCAGCACCACGCCGACCAGATGGCGGTTGCCGCGGCGCATCGAGGTCACGAGATTGAAGCCGGAGGCGCGGGTGTAGCCGGTCTTGATGCCGTCGACGCCTTCGACATTGCCGAGCAGGCGATTGTGGTTGCGGATCGACGTGGCCGCGATAGTTGAACGCGCGTGGTCGCGAAATAGCGGTAATAGCGCGGGAAGCGATCCTGGATGGCGCGCGCCCAGCGTCGACCTGATCGCGCGCCGTGGTGACCTGGTCGTCGTCGGGCAGGCCGGAGGCGTTGCGATAGACGGTGCTTGCGTCATGCCGAGCGCGCGCGCCTTGCGCGTCATCAGCTTGGCGAAATCGTCTTCGTCGCCGGCGATGGCTTCCGCGATCACGACGGCGGCGTCGTTGGCGGAGCGCGTCACCAGTGCCCTTGATGGCGTCCTCGACCGCGATGGTTTGACCCGGGCCGCAGGCCGAGCTTGGTGGGAGCCTGCTCGGAGGCGTGCTCGGACACTTCCATTTCGGTATCGAGCTTCATCTTGCCGGCGTCGAGGCGCTCGAACAGCAGATAGAGCGTCATGATCTTGGTGAGCGAGGCGGGATGGCGGCTGCGCGTCGGGATTGTTGGCGGACAGCGTCGCGCCGGAATTGCCGTCGACGATGATCGAGGAGAATGCCGGGCTGTAGCTCTCGCGCGCCTCGTGATGGTGGTGGACGTGCATGATGGCGATGCCGGAGCGGCGCGCATCGGCGGCATCGGTGGTGAAAATGATCGCAGTGGTGATCGTGACCAGCGCCCGAGAACGCACAGCTCGCAAGACGCGCGAGGAAGCCAAGGTTGTAGCGAAGCATGAACTTCCCGTCCCAATTTCTGTCTTGATCACCGGTTCGTGAGGCCAAATTATGCCCAACCGCCGGCGATGTTTCCCTGCTCAAAGTCGCCGATCCGGGCACGTATTTTCGGCCGCGATGGCCGATCGGGCCGCCATTCTGGCTAGAGGTGCTGTTCACAAACAATTTTCAGGCTGTCTGTCCGGAACGCGAACAAGTCCGAGAATCAGGTTAGGCGGCCGGAGTTTCCAAAAGATTAAGCAACCGTTGCGTAGTCCTCCGGTGTTTGCGGCTAACTCACCGCATATTTGTGCGTCGCACAAGATTCCTTGACTTTATTGTGCGGTGCACTATATATGACGGCTGTCAGGGAGCCGGGACCTCCCGGCAGATCAATTTGCACATTCAGTCTGGGAAAGGACCCCATCATGGTCAAGGTTGAAGACATTCAGCAGTACGGCAAAAGAGCATCTCGAGACGGTCGTTGCTTCGGCAACCACCGCTTCAGAACGGCCTTCAGGCACATCGCGAGCGCCTATGGCGATTACACCAAGAAGTCGTTCGAAGACACCAAGTCGTTCGTTGAGAAGCTGTCCGGCGTGAAGTCGCTGGACAAGGCGATCGAAGTGCAGACCGAATTCGCCAAGTCCGCCTACGAGACCTTCGTCGCCGAGTCGCAGAAGATCGCCGGGCTTTACACCGATCTCGCCAAGCAGACCTTCAAGCCGTTCGAAGGCCTCGTCCGCGAAGTTCGCCCCGGACATCAGCCCACTAATTGCGGCGCCAGGAAAACAAAAGGCCCGGCCGTCGTGGCCGGGCTTTTGCTTGTTCGGGTCGGCGAGGCGATTGCCGTGCGACGCCGCCTGTAACTCTCCCTTGATTTAGAGCGATTAGAATTTTGCGGAACCGATCATGATTCGCCTTGATCGCGCGATCCATCATCAAAGCCGCGCGCCGGCAGCTTTGCTTTGTCAAACCCGACCGGATTGATTAACCTTCGGCAAGATCGCCGAGCCCGGAATCAGCCCGCCGCGGGTCGCGTCGGACCAATATATTGCGGCGCTTGCGGCGAGCCGGAACTGGACCCATATTGCAAGTTGATCGATCCAGCTGATGGGGTCGGGCCGGCCGGGAGCGGCGATCTGGAAAGCGCGTCTGGGAACTCTTAGGATGGCTCCGGCTAGGAGAGCATCGCCTGGCCGTTTTCCGGTTTCCCGTGGGAATTTCGAACGCCTGTGCCATGCTGCAGTTAACTTCCAGATTGATTCGTCCGCGCCGTCCGCCCTCGCCGCATCTGCTCCCCGAATGGGCAACGATGAGAACCGCACCGGGGGCACCGGCGGTCCTGGCCACGTCCGTCATCGCCAAGGTCAAGCCGAAGACAAAGCGCCCGAATCTCTATCGGGTGCTTGATTCTGAACGACGATTACACGCCGATGGAATTTGTCGTTCACGTTCTGGAGAAGTTCTTCCAGAAGGACGTCGAAGCCGCGACCAAGATCATGCTCCACGTCCATCACCACGGAATCGGGGAGTGCGGAGTGTTCACCTACGAGATCGCCGAGACCAAGGTGACGCAGGTGATGGATTTTGCACGCAAGCACCAGCATCCCCTGCAATGCGTGATGGAAAAGAAGTAGCGTCGCGACGAAATCCGCCAAAACAGGAACGGGTTTTGCATCGAAGTTGCGACGGAGCCGGCCGGCGTGCGTTTCTCGGGTGGGTGACGGTAATTTGGCCCGGGCGGCGGTGCGGTCTGGGCGTAAACTAAATAACTGTCGGGAGCCGGTCTTTCGCCATGATCGGGTGTAACTATATGATGACAAAGGTTGTTGTTGCCTGACAGGGCAACGGCGATCATGATGGCGGGGGCCACAGAGGACGCGAATGCCGACTTTTTCTCAGAGCCTTGAACAATCCCTGCATCGCGCGCTGGCGATTGCAAACGAGCGTCATCATCAATATGCGACGCTTGAACATCTGCTGCTGTCGCTGATCGATGACTCCGACGCGGCCGCGGTGATGCGTGCCTGCAGCGTCGATCTCGACAAGCTGCGCACCAGTCTCGTCAACTATCTCGAGACCGAGTTCGAAAATCTGGTCACGGACGGCGCCGACGACGCCAAGCCGACCGCCGGCTTTCAGCGCGTGATCCAGCGCGCGGTGATTCACGTCCAGTCGTCCGGCCGCGAGGAAGTCACCGGCGCCAACGTGCTGATCGCGATCTTCGCCGAGCGCGAAAGCCATGCCGCCTATTTCCTGCAGGAGCAGGACATGACGCGTTACGACGCGGTCAATTACATCAGCCACGGCATCGCCAAGCGGCCCGGCGTGTCGGAAGCGCGCCCGGTGCGCGGCGTCGACGAAGAGACCGAGACCAAAGGCAACGAGGATTCCAAGAAGAAGGGCGAGGCGCTCGAGACTTACTGCGTCAACCTCAACAAGAAGGCGCGCGACGGCAAGATCGATCCGGTGATCGGACGCAATTCCGAGATCAACCGCGCCATCCAGGTGCTGTGCCGCCGGCAGAAGAACAATCCGCTGTTCGTCGGCGAAGCCGGCGTCGGCAAGACCGCGATCGCGGAAGGGCTCGCAAAGCGCATCGTCGACAGCGAAGTGCCGGAAGTGCTGGCGGCGGCGACCGTGTTCTCGCTCGACATGGGCACGCTGCTTGCGGGCACGCGCTATCGCGGCGATTTCGAGGAGCGGCTGAAACAGGTCCTGAAGGAACTCGAGGCGCATCCGAGCGCCATCCTGTTCATCGACGAAATCCACACCGTGATCGGCGCCGGCGCTACCTCCGGCGGCGCGATGGATGCCTCCAACCTGTTAAAGCCGGCGCTGGCGTCGGGCACCATCCGCTGCATGGGCTCGACCACCTACAAGGAATATCGCCAGCATTTCGAAAAGGACCGCGCGCTGGTGCGCCGGTTCCAGAAGATCGACATCAACGAGCCGACGGTGGAGGACGCGATTGCGATCCTCAAGGGCCTGAAACCCTATTTCGAGGATTACCACCGGCTGAAATACACCAACGAGGCGATCGAGGCCGCGGTGCAGCTGTCGTCGCGCTACATCCACGACCGCAAGCTGCCGGACAAGGCGATCGACGTGATCGACGAGATCCGGCGCGGCGCAGATGCTGGTCTCCGAGAACAAGCGCAAGAAGACCATCGGCATCAAGGAAATCGAGACCACGATCGCGACCATGGCGCGGATTCCGCCAAAGAGCGTGTCGAAGGACGATGCCGAGGTGCTGAAGCATCTCGAACAGACGCTGAAGCGCGTGGTGTTCGGCCAGGACAAGGCGATCGAGGCGCTTTCGGCGTCGATCAAGCTGGCGCGAGCCGGCTTGCGTGAACCGGAGAAGCCGATCGGCTCGCTATCTGTTCTCGGGCCCGACCGGCGTCGGCAAGACCGGAAGTAGCGAAGCAGCTCGCGGCGTCGCTCGGCGTCGAGCTGATCCGCTTCGACATGTCGGAATATATGGAGCGGCACACGGTGTCGCGCCTGATCGGCGCGCCTCCCGGCTACGTCGGCTTCGACCAGGGCGGCCTGCTCACCGACGGTGTCGACCAGCATCCGCACTGCGTGGTGCTGCTCGACGAAATCGAGAAGGCGCATCCCGATCTGTACAACGTGCTGCTGCAGATCATGGATCACGGCCGGCTGACCGACCACAACGGCAAGCAGGTCAATTTCCGCAACGTGATCCTGATCATGACCACCAATGCGGGCGCCGCCGATCTGGCGCGCCAGGCGTTCGGCTTCACGCGCAACAAGCGGGAAGGCGACGATCACGAGGCGATCAATCGCCAGTTCGCGCCCGAATTCCGCAACCGGCTGGATGCCATCGTCTCGTTCGCGCATCTCAATGCCGACGTGATCGGCATGGTGGTCGAGAAGTTCGTGCTGCAGCTCGAGGCCCAGCTCGCCGACCGCGACGTCACCATCGAACTGTCGGAGCCGGCCAAGGCGCTGGCTGATACAGCATGGTTACGACGAGCAGATGGGCGCGCGGCCGATGGCGCGCGTGATCCAGGAGCACATCAAGAAGCCGCTGGCGGATGAAGTGCTGTTCGGCAAGCTCAAGGGCGGCGGCCACGTCCGCGTCGTCCTGGTAAAGGACGAGGCGGCTGCGGAGGCGGCAGGAAAAATCGGCTTCGAATATGTCGAAGGGCCGGTGACGCCGAAGCCGGAAAAGCTGCCCGGCACGCGCAAGCGCACCGCGCCGCGCAAGCCGAAACCGAGCGGTCCGAGCGGCGGCTCGAAGGGGCCGGCCTCACGAGGTCCGCTGGTCAAGGTCTGAACGGTCGATATTGCGAATGGCGAAGCCGGCGTGTCGCAAGACCGGCCGGCTTTTGATCGGGACGATCGCCTCGGCCGGTTTTTCCGCGCCCTTATTCACGCACGCTGCGACGCCGTTCAGGCGGCCACGTCGCCGCCGCCCGAATTACTCGAGGAGGGCGCAGCCTTTGCACGCCTGGCGGAAGGCAGCAGCAGGTGCGGGTCGGGCGATCAGCCGGTTGAGATCGTTGCGGTTTTGTCTTTCGACGAACTTGACTGCGAAGCCATTGGGCAAAAGTCTGACAACGCGGCCGATGCAGGCTCCGATCGCCGAGCGGCATTCCAACAGGCGGCTGCACTTCAGCGGATACCGCCGCGCCGGCGATCGACATGTCGATGATGAAGCAACCATGCGTCGATGCCGTCGGCCAGGATCAGCGTTGAATGCGGATTTGCCGGGATGATGCGCGCATTTTCCTGACGTCGGAAACGCGGGGATCCTTCAGCTTCTCTTTCCAGCCAGGTGAGCTTGCTCGCGAACTTCTCCCGCATCGGCCGGGTCATCTCGAGCTCGAGCAGGAAGGCGCCGCGGCTGGTGTCGCTGATAACGCCCTCGAGGCTTGCCGAAATCGCCTGAAATAGGATGTGATGCGGACTGCCGATCTTGCCGATCACGGGCACCTCGACCACGATCATCCGGAAACGGCGAGACGCGCGGGTGGTCCGGCAGGCGAAGGTGCGCGGCTTTCCTGCCGGTCATACCAGTTTGCGAGAGCGTAGCTCCCGCCAACCGCAATGTTGACGGCTCGCTGCTTGAGAAACTTTTCGACAGACACGGGGCATCCTCACCAAAGTCGGATGCGTTTTCCTAATATGATTAGCTTCTACTGAATGAACGGCGCCGACAGGGAATTTTAGCCTTTGAGGTTATCAAAGCGCTTTCCGCATTTGCCACACGATGGAACCATGTCGATCGCGCGTGCCGCATGACGGGATGCCGTTCTGAACTGTTGCACGCAGCGCAAGCCCCGCCAATATCAAGCTCGTCATTAACCCTGAGGCCGCGGGAGACCTCGCCTTAGGCCGCGCTCTCGCGCAATTCCCGCGCGATTTCCTTTTGCGCGTCGAACTCGCGCCGCCGCCGCGCCAGTTCGTCCGCGCTTAAAACGCGCGACATTGTTATAGTCGCGCTTCCAGGAGGCGTCCGCGCTCCAGCGCAGCGGCGATTGCACGGTGGTTTGCGCAGCCGGCGCCGTTTCCAGCACGCGCAGTGCAAGCTCCAGCGTGAAGGCCTGCGAGATCTGGATCCATGCGGTCTGCCGGCCGAATTGCCGAGCGGAAAATCGCTGAACAGGAATCTCGGCACCGCGGCGTGCTCGACGATGTCCTTGGCGCAGCCCATCACGACCGTGGCAATGCCGTTGGCCTCCAGGTGGCGAGCGACCAGGCTGATGGTCTGGTGGCATACCGGGCAATTCGGCACCAGCACCGCGGCATCGACATCATCGGCTCGGCAGCGCGCCAGGATCTCCGGCGCATCGGTCTCGAGGGTGACGCGATGGCTGCGATTGGTCGGCGCGCCGAAGAAGCGCGGCGCGATTTCGCCGATCCGCCGCTCGTTCGCGAGCCGTCGCAGTTGCGGCAGCGGAAACCAGGTGCCGCTGTCGTCGGCCGCGGTGTGCACGCGGTCATAGGCGATATGCGAAATCCGCAAATCGTGCGTCTTCGAAGTATCGCCATCGTAGACCTGGTAAAACTTTGCGCCGCCGTTGTATTTGGCGCCCGGGCCCTGATCGCCCTTGGCGGGATCGAACGGCGCCGCCGTGGTGACGATGGTAACCCGGGATTGGCTCAGCGGCTTTCGCAGCGGGCTGGAACGGCGCATCGACATAATGCGCCCACCGATACGGTGTGGTGTAGCCGATCGCCTGATAATATTCGCGCGTGCGCGCCATATAGGGGATCGGCGCGTCGTCGTCGGGCGCGAAGCCGGACCTGCTCCTCGGGCGGTGCGGTCATGTCTTGCGCTCCCACATGCGCGCCATCATTCTTGAGAATAGCTAACCAGTCGGTTCCGTGTGTCAAGCATGGTGTTTGCGGAAAACAGATCCACAAAGCGAACGGGTATCGGTTTGCTTGCTGCGCTTTGCATTGCGGTCGTGATGCTGTTGTTGCCGGTGCCGCGGGCTATCGCTGAGGATGCGGCCCCTGCTGCGGCCGGCGGCGAGGTTGCGAAGCCGAGCGTCGAAGAGCTCGCGATTCCGGGCTGGCGCAAAAGACCGCGGACAATGCGCGTGACACCGACACCCGCGAGGCGATGTGCCTGATGATCGAATCGGCGGCGCGGCGCAAACGGCCTGCCGCTCGAGTTCTTCGCCCGCGTGATCTGGCAGGAAAGCCGCTTTCCAGTCCGATGCCGTGGGACCGGTCACGCGCAGCGGCCAGCGCGCCCAGGGCATCGCGCAATTCATGCCGGGCACCGCCAGTGAGCGGCGCCTGCTCGATCCGTTCGATCCCGTCCAGGCGCTGCCGAAATCGGCGGAGTTCTTGAGCGAGTTGCGCAGCCAGTTCGGCAATCTCGGGCTTGCCGCCGCGGCCTACAATGCCGGACCGCGGCGGGTGCAGGAATGGCTCGCAGGCACCGGCCCGATGCCGCAGGAGACGCGCAACTACGTGGTCGGCGATCACCGGCTCTACCGTCGATGACTGGGCCAGCGCGCGCCAAGACGAGCAAGCCGCCCGAGCGCGCGCCGAACACCAGTTGCCGCCAATTGATGGCCATGCTCAGGCGCGCACCCAATCCCTTCGTCACCCAGCTCGAACAGCATGTGACGCTTGCCGCCGCCAAGCTATGGGGCGTGCAGCTTGCCGCGGGCTTCGATCGCGACAGGGCGCTGGCGATGTATGGCCGCGCGATGAAGCGACTGAGTGCCGTGATCGGCGATCAGGATCCGAGCCTGCTGAGTACGGTGTTGCGCAATCGCGGCAGCCATACTTTCTACCAGGTGCGGATCGGCGCCGACACGCGTCCCGCTGCCGACGATCTCTGCAACCGCATCCGCCGCGCCGGCGGCGCCTGCTTTGTGCTGCGAAACATGAGCGTCAGGGGCTGATCAGAGCCAGCAATGCGCGGTCTGTGCGATGACGGCTCTGCAGAAGCCGGTCTGCCTCTCAGCTTGACGCTGACCGGTTTCGCCAGCGTTATGCGCGGCACGACTCACATTGCCCGGTTGCCCGTGCCGCTTCCTCCGCAGGATCTCACCGAGCTGGCAAAGTCCCCTGCGGGCGTTCGCATGGGGAGTGCGGTCGGTCGCCTCCACGGTTCTCACGCTGGTGTTGTTTGCGACCTATCTCGGCATCGGCGCGCTCGCGCACGACACGCATTTCAGCCTGGTTGGGTGCTGGCGAGCACGGCCTTGGTCTGGGCGGGACCGGCGCAAATCATCCTGATCTCGACACTGGGCTCGGGCGCGACCGTGGTGCAGGCGGCGATCGCGGTGACGGTCAGCGCGATCCGGCTGTTTCCGATGGTGGTTTCCGTACTGCCGATGATGCGTACGCCACGGACAAAACCGCGTCATCTGGTGCTGGCGACGCATTTCATTGCGGTCACCTTGTGGGTCGAATGCTTTCGGCTGCTGCCAGCCGTGCCGCGCGAGCGCCGGATCGCTTTCACGCATGGTCTCGGCACGCGGCCTCGTTTCCGTCTGCCTCGTTGCCAATGCGATTGGCTACAGCCTCGCAGCCAATCTGCCGCAACTGTTTGCCGCCGCAATCCTGCTGCTGACGCCGCTGGCATTTCTGCTTTCGACCGCGCGCAACTGCCGGCAGCTCGCCGACATCCTGGCGCTGGTATTGGGATTGGCGCTGTTTCCGCTCGCGGCCACCTTGCACACCGGCGTCGATATCCTGATCAGTGGCAGTGTCGGCCGGCACCATCGCCTATGGCGTTCACTGGTGGCGGACGCGCGAATGAGCGATTTTCTCGGTGACTGGCATTCGCTTCTGGTGCTCGTGATCGCCGGCTTCCTGCCCAATGAAGTCTGGCGGATGCTGGGCTTGTGGCTCGGCGGCGGTGTCGACGAGGGTTCCGAACTCCTGGTCTGGGTGAGGGCGGTCGCGACCGCGATCCTCGCCGGCGTCATCGCGCAAATTCTGGTGCAGCCGCCGGGCGCGCTGGCGAAGCGTGCCGGATTGGTTGCGCGCTACGGCGCGGTGGCCGCCGGATCTGCGGCGTTTATCGTGACGCGGCGGTCGATTTTTGCCGGCGTGGTCTGCGGCGAACTTGTGATGCTTGGCTGGCAAATGGTGGCTCGGCTGATAGAGTCCGGCAATTCGAACGCACCGGGGAAAACGGCATGAATTCGCTGCAAGGTCGGCTTTAACTTCTTGTCTTGTGATCCTGGCGGCGGTTGCCGCTATGCCGCCGAATGCAAGAAGCGCCGGCGGAGTTTCCGACGCGTCCGATCGAAGCTCGTTAGTGCCCCTATGCTGCTGCGGTGGTCCAACCGACGTCCTCGGGCGTTTGGTCGGTGAGTATCTCGGCAGGACTGAAGCAAGCGGTCATCGTCGAGAACAAGGCGGGCGCGCAAGGCGCCATCGGCGCCGAAGCGGTGGCGCGTTCCTGAGCCCGACGGCTACACGCTTGTTCGTCACGGCGGCTTCGATCTTCGTGCTCAATCCGATGCTGTACAAGAAGCTGCCCTACGACCCGGTGAAGGATTTCCGGATGCTGGCGCTGGTGACCGATTTGCCGGTCGTGATGGAGGTTCATCCCTCGGTGCCGGCCAAGACGGTTGCCTGAATCGTGGCCTACGCCAAACAGAAATCCGGGCAAGCTGAACTTCGGATCGGCCGGCACTGGCGGCACCATTCACCTGGCCGGCGAGATGTTCAAACAGATGGCCGGCATCGACATGGTTCATGTCCCTTATAAGGGCGCGGGTCCGGCGCTCACCGATCTGCTATCTGGCAACATCCAGCTGACGTTCGACACGCTGGAGCATCGGCGCTGCCGCCGGTAAAATCCGGATTGTTGCGGCTGCTCGGAGTGAGTTCGGAGCAGCGAAGCCCCGATCTGCACCGATGTCCTCGACCATTGCAGAGAGCGGCTATCCCGATTATCGCGTCAGCGTCTGGTATGGCATCGCCGCGCCGGCTAAACTGCTGCCGGACGATATCGCCGCGAAGGTCAGCGCCAGCCTCGACCGGGCTTTGAACGACGACGCGTTTCGCGTTTCGCCGGGAAAATCGGCTTTCCGGTATTTCGTCCGCGCAGCGCCGCTGCCATCACCGAATTCATCGACGCCGATCGCACGCGATGGTCGGGCGTGATCAAGGCCCAAAATATTTCACTGGATTGAGACATGGTCCGGAGAAAGTGAGATCCGCGAAGGAGAGTTGGCCGTCGAGATGCCGCCGGCGCGCGATGCCGGGCTGGTATTCATCGGCCGCATCCGTACGCGCCTGGACCTCGCGTCTCGAGGTGCCGCGGCAAGGAGCCATGATGGCCCGGTCTGCCGGCTCGAGATTTTCGAACCATGGGTGCCGGCGCTGAAGGGGATCGACTTCTACCCAATCTCGAAGTGATCTGACTGGCTGCACCTGTCGCGCCGCGATCTGGTGCTGCAAAGTCCGAAGAACAACAAATCGACGCGCGGCACATTTTCGCTGCGCTCGCCACAGCGGCCAAACCCGCTGGGCACCTCGGATCGTCAGGCTGGTCGGCATTGAGGGCAACACGGTTTTGGTGCGCGGCTCCCGATTGCCTCGACCAGACGCCGCTGATCGATCTAAAACCCGACCGCTGCGAATTCTCGCGCGCTGGCGCCGCCGCAAGCCGGGGATTTCGATACGGAGTGATTTGGCTCCTCCGTCGTTGCGACCCGATGGCACCCCTCGCAAAGACGGAGAGACTGAGATCACCCGCCCTTCAACGCCGCGATCAGCTTGGCGGCGTTGCTCTTCCAGCACCTTTCCATCTTCCTTGCGGCTCGCCGGCGGCAGCTGCAGCGCGACGCCGTTGTGCGCGCATCACGTGCATGTGGAGATGAAACACCACCCGTCCGCCGGCGGGTTCGTTGAATTGCTGCACCGGTGATGCCGTCGGCCATGAAGGCCGTCATCGCGGCGCGCGCAATCCTGTGTGGCACCGCGCGCGACATGCGGGCGTAATCCTCGGGCTGAAATGTCGAGAATGTTGCGGGCCGGGCCTTGGGGATCACTCGGGGTGTGCCCTGGTGATCGCGGCATGATGTCCAGGAACGCCAGGATGTGGTTGTCCCTCGCTATACCTGGTAGCAGGGAAACCTCGCCGCGCAGGATTTTCGCGAAGCGGGTTTTGGGGATCATGAGGCGGGCATGGCGGCTCCTCGAGATGGTTCTACTCGGCGGTTTTGCGAAACGTGGTGCGGCCTTCGGAGAGTTCGCGCCCGGCTTCGGCGACATAAGCGCGTTCTGCCGAAGATACACCGATATCGCGCGGCGCAGATCGGGGTCTGGCGATGTAATGCGCGGAATAGGTGGTTTGCGGGAGATATCCGCGCGCGATCTTGTGCTTCGCCTTGCGCGCCTGCTTCTGACGGTTTTCAGGCCGCGCCGGATCGCAGCAAAATCGATGGCCTGGTAATAGCAGACCTCGAAATGGCAGAAACGGGTGATGTTCGATCGCGCCCCCAGTTGCGGCCGAACAGCGTATCGGAGCCGATGAAATTGATGGCGCCGGCGATCCAGCGACCGTTGCGCCTGTAGCCATGATGAGGGCCACGTCCTCAGCCATGCTTTCGCCGATCAGCGAAAAGAAGCCGCGGGTGAGTAGTGGCCGGGCTCCCATTTCCCGCGAACCGGTCTCCATGTAGAAGGCGAAGAAGGCGTCCCAGGCGTCTTCGCTGATGTCGTTGCCGGTGAGCGCGTGGATGGTGATGCCGTCCGCGAGCGCTCTGCGCCGTTCGCGCCGGATCGCCTTGCGGTGACGCGAGTTGAGAGAACCGAGAAAATCCTCGAAACAACCGTAGCCCTGGTTATACCACAGTGCAAACTGCTGGTCGTTACGCTGCAGGAATCCTTGGGCAGCCAGAAACTTCCATTCGGCTTCGCGTGCAAACGTCACGTGAACCGAAGAGGCTTTTGTCATCCCGCATAGGGCGACGAGTCCGCTCAGGCGAGCGCGCTGCGGATACGCTCGTGGTCGACGCCCTCGGCGGATCAAGAGGCGCGGCCGGTCGCCGGGGTAAATGGAACCGAGACCTGCAGTTTCGGATAGTAGCGTCCGCCCGCGCGTTCATATGCGTCACCGGCCCAGCCGCGGTCGAAGACATACTCGCCTTGCGAATGCGATTTCAGATAGCAACGGCACGATGCCGGCGATGGCGCCGTCGAGCCGGGCCAGCAGATGGCGCGGTCCCCCAGCCGGTGCGCGCACAACGCTGACCCGGACGCTTCCAGCGCCGAAAAAAATGCATGGGAAATAAAAGCGGTTATAGCCGAACGTTAAATCGGTGCAGGAGTTGTTTGCGGTGTTGGGCGAAGCGGACCTGTCGGGGCCATTATGGGCGCCCGGGCCGGGGCGCGGTTGGCGCAGGCATCCCAATCGGCGGCCGGGAATCTGGCTGACGGACGACACCGCCTCTAGAATTATTTCGGTAGATGCCATCGGCTGTCAGGACCGGTCACGCGTTACGATCAGCCATCACGCATGGTGACCGATCCTAAAGATCGTGCATCGCACCAGAGACTTCAAGAGCAAGTGGCGCATCAGGTTCCCGGCAAAACCCTTCAAAAATCATCTGATCGGCATAGCGAACCGCCTGCGTGCGCGCTGCTCCGGCGTGCGCACGGTCCAGGTCAGCAGCGGCAAGCGGAAGATGTTGCGGGCGATCCAGGGCGCGGGGGGCCGGTAAATCGTCGACCCGATACGCCACGAAATGCGGCTGGGTACGGAACGCATGCCGGAGGTGCAGGATGCTTTGGCGCTGAGCGAGCGTCGCCTCCGGCCAGTCCGCTTCGTCATAAGTGCGTTGGGTAATGATCCCGCGCGAGGAAGGGCCGGCATCTTTTCGCGTAACGCCAGCACCTGATCGGGGTCGAACGACATTCCGACCACAGTCCCGAATAGGAAGCGAGCACCTCCGACATCCGCGTCACTCAGCCTGCGGTCGCCGTCAAAATGGCTTTTGACCTCGATCACCAGGGGTACGCTCGCCCGTCGACCAGCGCGCAGAGATCGCCCAGCGCCATCATCATACCCCGACGTATCCTTGAACTCATGACCGCCCTCAGCTGGCCTGAGGTCATGCCGAGCAAGGCGCCAGAGCCTTCGGTGGAGACGGCCGAGCGCGTCGTCATGGTGCACCATCGCCTCGCCGTCGGCGGTGAGCTGGATATCGCATTCGATGCTGAAGTTGGCCTGACTACCGCGGCCTGGGGCCGCGGCTTCGCGCACGGCTTTCTGACGACGCCGCGCGCGCGATCGTGCAGGCCGCAGTGATGGGCGATCGGCCGCGCGGTCAGCCAGTCTGGCGCGCGCACGGCACAGTGTTCCGCTATGAAACCTCGAATATCCCCTCGACCTCCACCGCCGTGCATCTGCGTGGAAGGGCAGCGACGCCGACGGTGGTGCGGGGCACTGGCGGCCCTGTCGCCGAATGCCGCGAACCATCAGGTCGGACGCGCCGTTGAGCACCTTCGGTCCATCGAGAAAGTCCGGCGCGGAATTGACGAAACCGCCAAGCCGCACCACGCGGACGACCTTGTCAGAGGTCGCCGAGCGCGGTCTTGATCATGCGCCAGGAGGTTGATGGCGCAACCGCGCGCCGCGGCGTTGCCTTGCTCCACGGTGACCCCGGCGCCTAGCTTGCCCTTGGCGATCAGCTTGCCTTCGGCGTCGATGCAAACCTGACCGGACACGAACAGCAGGTTGCCGGTGCGCACGAAACCGACGTAATTCGCCACCGGGCTTGCGGGCTCATGCAAGACCACGCCCTGTGCCGCAAGCTTCGCTCTGACCGTACCCGCCATGTTTCTGTCCCCGTTTGATTTGACCTGCACCCAACCATGTCTGGTCGGGCCGCTTTGTTTCGCGCATCGTGCCCCCACACGCAAGCGAGGGCGGATCGGCGGCGGATGCCGAAAAACATGGCAGCGGCTGACAATTTGGTACTTTTCGTGAACTGGCCCTAGTTGCGACGCAATACGCGCGGTGAATAATGTGACGAATCCCATTTGAGGAAAACACATGGCCTGCTTGCTCCGGAATTGCGCCTCGCAATGCCCGGACCGTTGCTGCTGTCGGCACCTCGCGGCCGTGGCCTTCATTTCGGGTTCTGCGGGCGGCAGGGCGGAAGCCGCGGCAAGCGGTCCGTTTCTCGCGCATCAGGCGCTTTACGAGCTTAGGCTGGTGAAGTCGCGTGGCTCCAACTCGATCAACAGCGTGCGCGGGCGCATTCTCTATAGTTTTTCGGGCAGCACCTGCGAAGGCTGCACCTCGGAATTCAGGCAGGTTTCCGAGCTCGACAGCGGCGAGGGCAAGGTAACGCTGAGCGATCTGCGCTCGACCTCCTGGGAAGATGGCGCCGGCAAGAGTTACCGGTTCAAGATCGATGCGCGGATGAACGACGCGGACTCGAGCCCGGTCGATGGATAGCGGAGCGGGCCGCGCGATCATATCAATGTCAAATTGAAACAGCCGGCATCCAAGACGTTCACGCTGGACGGGGCTGTCGTGTTCCCGACCGAGCAGATCCAGCGCATCATCGCGGCCGCGCGCGAAGGAAAATCCGTGCTTGAGCTGATGGTCTATGACGGATCGGACAACGGCGAAAAGGTCTACAACACGCTTCCGTGATCGGGCAGCCGATCCCAGGCGATCGGACCATCGCAGCGCCCGACCCATCCACCGCAAACGACGTGATGAAATCGCTGACGCGATGGCCGGTTACGGTGAGCTATTACGACCGCGACGCCAAGGCCAGGGACGGCGAGCAGACGCCGGTTTATGCGATGTCGTTCGAACTGTTCGAGAACGGCGTCTCGCGGGCGCTGGTGCTCGACTACAATGATTTCGTCATTTCCGGCGCGCTGGGAAAATTCGACGTCAGGGATTCCAAGCCGTGTAAGTGACGGCTTCACCCTACCGTCCGTCATTGCGAGCCAACGGGTCGCGCGAATGCGCGCCCGATGACAGGCTCCGCGAAGCAATCCATAGCGCCGCTGAAACCAAGGATGGATTGCTTCGTCGCGGAGTTTATCATCGGGCCTGCCGAAGGCGGGACCCGTTGGCTCCTCGCAATGACGTTGGTAAGTACCTGCGTCGTCACTCCGCCTTCTCCGGCCCGTCATAGGCGATGCCCCTGATGACAGCGGCATTGCCGAATTTCCTGCGCAGATCGTCGATTGCGCGCTCGGCGTGCGCCGAGCGGCGGTCGAGCATGTCGGTGTCGTCGGCCTGCGATCCCGGGCGCAAGGCGCTGACGCCGGCGCCCATCAACCGGAAAGCGGTGCCGTCGATCTCCTTGGCCAGCATTTCGCGGCAAATAGCGAAGATTTTCGCCGCCAGCTGGGTCGGGGCGTGAATTGATTGCGAGCGGGTGCGCTGCCGGAAATCGGCCGTCTTCAGTTTCAGCGTGATGGTCGATCCCGCAGAGTTCGCCGTTCTTCAGGCGCAACGACACCTTCTCCGACAGCCGCCACAGCATCTTTTCCAGCGTGGCAAAATCGCGGATGTCGGTCTCGAACGTGGTCTCGCTGGAAATGGTCTTGGCGCCGCGATCAGGCACCACGCGGCGGTCGTCGATGCCGCGCGCCAGGCGCCACAGCCTGCGGCCTCGGTCGAAAATTGCTTGATCAGCTCGATTTCGTCGGCGCGCTGCAGATCGGCGATGGTGCGAAAGCCGCGCTGCGACAGCCGCTGTTGCGTTGCCGGGCCGACGCCGAAGATGAACCCGACCGGCTTGTCCGCCAGCATCGCGCGCGCCTCGTCCTGATCGAGCGCTGCAAAGCCGCGCGGCTTGTCCATGTCGGAGGCGATCTTGGCCAGGAACTTGTTGCAGGACAGGCCGACGGAAACCGTGAGCAATACGTAACCGAATCGGAAAAGTGGCTACC
>ERZ1370068.10386-contig-9090_pt1 | contig 41202 bp, 57 predicted proteins | sample MGYA00561227_ERZ1370068 | MGnify/ENA primary metagenome ERZ1370068 (study PRJEB38410, sample SAMEA6850437) | metagenome | study: Metagenomic assessment of the ecological functions of the soil: analysis of the soil microbiota associated with the... | reverse complement strand
ATGTGCTTCGTTCAGTTACGTATTGCTGCCGCATGCTGCCGGATCGAATGGCCGATCTGCCCCAGATCCTGTCGCGACGGCGCGAGATCCCGGCGAGGTGCCCGCCCACTATCGCAAGCAGCGCATAAACCAGCCCGTTGACGACGAAGAGCCAGGCAAGAAGAAATGCCAGCGGCGGCCCATCGCCAGCCATTGGCTGCCGGGCAAGGTCGCCCAGTCCGGAAAACCGCCAATCGCGACCAGCGGATCGTCGAAATTCGAGGCGTTGCCCCAATAAAGCGCCGGGTGGGCGTTGAAGATCTGCAGCCCGCTCATCAGCAGAACCGTCATGCAGACCACATTGACCCAATGGGTGATCCGCACCCAAAGACGGTGGCGGTAGACGAGGCGGTCTGTTGTCATCGGTGCCTCCAGAAGGTCGGCGCCGGGCGGGACGGCATAGCTCGCCGTCCGCCCGGCGCCGGCGTCATCAGTTCGGCATCAACACCTTGTCGACGACCTGGATGACGCCGTTGCTCTGATAGACGTCGGCGATCGTGATATGCGCGGTGCCGCCCTTCTCGTCGGTCACCATCAGGTTCTTGCCGGTGCCCTGCACGATCAGCGGCTCGCCCTGCACGGTCTTGAGCACCGCCTTGCCGCCGCCCGTCGCGATCTGCTGGTCGAGCATCCTCGAGATCGAGGCGGCCGGGAACGACGTGATAGGTCAGGATCTTGCCGAGCGTGTTCTTGTTCTCCGGCTTCAACAGGGTCTCCACCGTCCCCGCCGGCAACGCTGCGAAAGCCGCGTTGGTCGGTGCGAAAACCGTGAAGGGTCCGGCACCTTGCAGTGTCTCGACCAGCCCGCCGGCCTTGACCGCGGCGACCAGGGTGGTGTGATCCTTCGAGTTGACGGCGTTTTGAATGATGTTTCTGTTGGCGTACATCGGCGCGCCGCCGACCATCGGCTCGCCGGCGGCAATCGGCGCCGCCCGCGACCGCAAGAGCGACCACGGCAGCAGCGCTGAGCAGTTTGATCTTCATGACGAGAACTCCTTTCCGATCTCGTCGCGGGCCTCGGACTGCCCTTGGCCAGTGCGACGAACATCTGCCTTACGGGCCTGAGCGCCGATTGGATGCAGCGCCCATGCATCCATTTGCGAGCCAAGCGGGTAATCCTCTTTGAATGGACTTGTGAGCGGCCCCGCGGCACACTGTGGTTTGCGCAATATGGATAGCCAGACCACTGCACTATCCTCTGTCGGCGTCCTGATCGAAGCCGTGGGACGCGGCAGCCAGGTCGCGCTGAAGCGGCTCTACGAGCTCGAGTCCCGCCGGCTCTACGGCATCGCTCTGAGGATCGTGCAGCGGCCCGAGATCGCTGCTGACGTGCTGCAGGAGGCTTTCGTCCAAGTCTGGCAGAATGCCGCCGCCTTTTCGGCAGACCGCGGCGCCGGCGCGGCGTGGCTTACGGGCATCGTCCGCTTCCGCGCCATTGGACGCCGTGCGCAAGGCCGGGCGCGAGATTCTGACGGACGATCCAGCGCTCGGCGACGCAGCGCTCGAGCCGGACGTCATCGGAGAAGATCGACGCCGCGGCGGAAGCGGGAGCGCTGAAGCGCTGCCTCGGGCTGCTCGATGACGAGCAGCGGCGCTGCATCGTGCTGGCCTTTGTCGACGGCCTGTCGCATTCGGAGATCGCCGAGCGGCATCACGGCGCCGCTCGGCAGCGTCAAAAGTTGGATCCGGAGGGGACTGCTCGCGCTGCGGAGGTGTCTCCAATCATGATCCCCGCAGAACCGCGACGACCTCCATGTCCTGGCCGGCGAATACGTGCTCGGCGTCCTCGATGAGCCTGACGCGAGCGAGGTCGCGCGGCGGCGCTCGCGACCAATACCGATCTGCGCCGCGCCGTCACCTTCTGGGAGGAACAGCTCCATCCGCTCTCGGAACTCGCGGCTCCCTGCCTACCCCGGCCGGCACCTGGGAGGCGATCGAGGCACGGATCGCCAGACCCGCGCCGCGGCCGGCCGCGCCGCGCTTCTGGGAAAATGTCGTGCTGTGGCGCTGGTCGACCGCGGGCTTTGCCGCCGCCGCCGCGGCGCTCGCGCTCTGGATTCTGCTGATGCCGGCACCAGAGCCCAGCCTTGTCGCGATCTCTCCACCCGCCGCAGCAGGATCAGGCGAGCTGGATCGCAACCGCCGGTCGCTCCGGCGTGGTGGTGCGTGCGGTTACCGCCGCCACACCGCCCAATGACCGCGCTTTCGAGCTGTGGGCCATCGCTCCGGGTGCGACACGACCGCGATCGCTGGGCGTCATTCCCGCTAGCGGCGAGCTCAGGCTCGGCGCGGTGCCGCCCGACCTGCGCGATGGGGCAACGCTCGCGATCAGCATCGAGCCGCCCGGCGGCTCGCCCACGCAGCAGCCAACCGGACCCGTGGTCTTTCGTCGGCTCGGTAAAGCCAGTGTAAGCTATTCGCGCAACCGGGCGCGAAGGGGCTGAAATTAGCCTTAATACCGTGTTAACGTGTCCCCACGTAGGGAGGTCATGGTCCGTTGTTTCGTGCATCTGCAGGAGGCCACCACCTGCTCCCGTGCCGCGACCGCCTTAAAAAGCGAGCGTTTCCGCGACGCAGCTCGGCATCCTTCCCGTATTTCCCTGCATTATCAGGAGGGCCGGTCGGCCGCGTGATAGCATGCTCGTAGAAATCGGCCACTTCGCACTCATCCTGGCGCTGCTCGTCGCCGCGGTCCAAGGCGTCGTGCCGCTGATCGGCGCCTCCACACGCAGCCGTCCGCTGATGGACCTGGCGCCGCCCGCCGCCCTCGTGCAGTTCGGCCTGGTGGCGCTCGCCTTCGCCGTCTTCATGCACGCCCACATCGTCTCGGATTTCTCGGTGCGCAACGTCTTCGAGAATTCGCACACCGCCAAGCCCATGCTCTACAAGGTGAGCGGCGTGTGGGGCAGCCACGAAGGCTCGATGATGCTCTGGGTCTTGATGCTGACCCTGTTCGGCGGCCTGGTCGCCGCCTTCGGCCGGAGCATTGCCGCCGGCCTTGCGGGCGCGGACACTTGGCGATCCAGGCGTGCTCTGGGCTTCGGCATTCTGCTCTTCATCATCGCGACCTCGAACCCGTTCGACCGGCTGCTGCCGGCCCCGGCCGACGGCCGCGACCTCAACCCGCTGCCTGCAGGATCCCGGCCTCGCCTTCCACCCGCCCTTGCTCTATTTCGGCTATGTCGGGTTCTCGATCACCTACTCCTTCGCGATCGCCGCACTGATCGAAGGGCGGGTCGGCGCGGCCTGGGCGCGCTGGGTGCGGCCCTGGGCGCTCGGCGCCTGGTGCGGGCTGACGATCGGCATCGCGATGGGCAGCTGGTGGGCCTATTACGTGCTCGGCTGGGGCGGCTGGTGGTACTGGGACCCGGTCGAGAACGCCTCCTTCATGCCGTGGCTGCTCGGGACGGCGCTGCTTGCATTCGGCGGCCGTCGTCGAGAAGCGCGAAACGCTGCAGCGCTGGACCGTGCTGCTGGCGATCCTGACCTTCGGCATGAGCCTGATCGGCACCTTCCTGGTGCGCTCCGGCGTCCTGACCTCGGTCCACTCCTTTGCCGTCGACCCGACCCGCGGGCGTCTTCATCCTGGTGCTGATCGCGCTGGTGATCGGCGGCGGGCTGCTGCCTCTACGCGTTGCGCGCGCCTCGCCTCCAGGTCGGCAACCCGTTCGCGCCGGTCAGCCGCGAGGGCGCCCTGGTGCTCAACAACCTGCTGCTGTGCGCCGGCATGGCGACGGTCTTTCTCGGCACCTTCTACCCGCTCTTCGCCGAGGTATGGAGCGGCGTCAAACTGAGCGTCGGGCCGCAATATTTCGATGCGACCTTTGTGCCGATCCTGGCCCCCGGCATCGTCGCGATGGTGATCGGCCCGGTGCTCGCCTGGCGGCGCGGCAATCTCGCGGCCGCCGCGCGGCGCCTCGCCCCGGCATTCGTCGGCGCGCTGGCGGCCCCGGTCATCGTCTTCCTCTGCGACCGCGAGGCGCCGCCGGCGGCGCTGGCGGGGATCGCCCTCGCGGTCTGGGCGATGCTCGGCGTGTTGACCGATCTCGCCGACCGCAGCGGGCTCGGCAAGCAGCCCCTCGGCACAACCTGGCGTCGGCTCCGCAATCTGCCGCGCGGCACCTGGGGCTATGCGCTCGCCCATTTCGGTGTCGGCGTGCTGATCGCCGGCGCCGTCGTCTCGACCGCGTGGCGCAGCGAGCGGATCGAGACGATGCATGCCGGCGAGGTTTTGGAGATCGCCGGCCGCGCCCTGCGCTTTGTCGGCGTCACCGAAGGCGACGTTGCGAACTATCGTGTCCAGCGCGCCCAGATCGTCGTCGAGCAGCCCGGCAGCGCCGCCAATCACCCTCTATCCCGAGCGTCGCCAATATCCGGTGGCGCGCAGCCAGACCACGAATACTGCCGATTGCCACCAACGGCTTCGGCGACCTCTACCTGGCGCTCGGCGATCCCGACGGCCAAGGCGGCTGGGTGTTGCGGGCGTACTACAACCCGCTCGTCCCGTGGATCTGGTTCGGCGCCATCCTCGCCGCCCTGGGCGGCCTCGTCTCGCTGGCCGACCGGCGGCTGCGCACGCGATCGGCGGCAGTCCGGGCTCCGGCCGCGGTTGGCGCTCGACCGGCGGACCGCTGATGATCTGCCGCCTGGTTTTCGCGGCGGTTCTCGCTCACCGTGCTCGGGGGATCGCCGGTGCACGCGGTCGAGCCCTCCGAGGCGGCTCGCCGATCCGGCTCTCGAGGCGCGCGCGCAGCCTCAGCAGGAGCTGCGCTGCCTCGTCTGCCAGAACCAGTCGATCGACGATTCGAACGCCGATCTGGCCCATGACCTGCGCGTAGCTGCTGCGGCAGCGTCTGGCCGCCGGCGACAGCGACCGGCAGGTCCTCGATTACGTCGCGGCGCGCTACGGGATGTTCGTGCTGCTCGACCCGCCCTTCGCGCCGGTGACCTGGCTGCTTTGGCTTACCCCGCCTGTGCTGGTCGCTGGGCGTTGGGGGGTGCTGCTGCTCCGGGCACGGCGCCGGCGCGCCGACCAGGCTGTCCCAGAGTTGAGCCGCGAGGAGAGCGCACGCGCCGCGTTGCTGCTGGGCGAGCGCCGATGATCTGGTTCTGGTCATCGCGGCGCTGCTTATCCTCGTGGCGCTTACCGCCTTGTTGCGGCCTCTCGTGTCGCGCACCGTCCGCGGCGCCGGCGAGCAACGAGGCCGTGCTCGGGATGTTCCGCCGCCAGCTTGCGGATATCGACACGGATCTTGCGCAGGGAAGGCTCCCGCCCGACGAGGCTTCGGCCGCCCGAGCCGAGCTCACTCGCCGCTTGCTGGCGGAAACCGACCGGGAAGACAAGGAATCAGACCTCGCGGCAACTCAATCCGACCGAGCTTTCGTGGCGCATCGGGGCGGCACTCTGGAGTAGCCGGCCTGTTGCCCGCGGCTGCCCTCGCCGCTCTACTTCGCGGTCGGCGCGCCAGCGGCGATAAATTCGCCGGCCGCTGTAAGTGCCTCTCGGGCAGCGGCCCGCGCGATCTGGCTCGAACGTCGCCGCGGCGGCGGATCAGCTGAAGGCACGCCTCGAGCGCGACCCCGACCACGTCGAGGGGTGGGCCTTGCTCGGCCGGACCTTGACCCCGATTGCAGCGATTCGCCGAAGCGCGTGACGCCTACGGTCGCGCGATCGCGCTCAAGCCCGACGAGCCTCAGCTCCATGCCGAGTTGGGCGAAGTCCTCGTGCTAGGAGCCCGAGGAACCGTGACATCGGCCGCGATGGCCGAGTTCGCCAAATCCGCCAACGATCCGCGGGCCCGCTTTTATGGCGCCGAGGCGGCGCTGCAGCGCGGCGATGCCGCTGAAGCCAAGACCGCGCTGCAAGCGCTGCTCGCCGATGCTCCCGCGGACGCATCCGTGGCGCAACATCGTTGCCGCACGCCTGGCCGAGATCGCGGCGGACGCGCCGCAGGCGGGCTCGAAGAGCACTCGCCGGGCCCACCTCGCAGGACATCGCCGCCGCCCAGTCGATGTCGCCCGAAGAGCGCCAGGCGATGATCCGCGGCATGGTCGAGCGCCTGGCAGCCCGGCTCGAGCAAAACCCGGGCGATAAGGAGGGCTGGGCGCGGCTTGCCCGTGCCTACGAGGTGCTCGGGGACGCCGACAAGGCGCAAGGCGCGCGCGCCCGCGCCGCAGCGGCCGACGCGCCTGCGACCCGCTGAACCCAGGCGCGGAGCAGGCGCCAAAAGCGCGGTTTTCGCGAGACACAGGCCAGATTTCACGCTAGCACCAGACGGCGGCTGGAGAGTGATCGGCAATGTCCCTCGCACCGGGCTTGTGCCTCGTCACCGGAGCGACCGGCTTCGTCGGTTCGGCGGTGGCGCGCGCGCTGCTCAGCGGAGGCCATGAGGTTCGCGTCCTGGCCCGCCCGGGCAGCGATCGGCGCAACCTTGCCGATCTTTCGCGTCGAGATCGTCGAGGGCTCGCTCGAAGACGCGCCGCTCGCTCGCCGCGTGCCGTCGCCGGGTTGCCGATACCTGTTCCATGTCGCCGCCGATTATCGGCTCTGGGTGCCTGATCCGGCGCCGATGTACCGTGCCAATGTGGAGGGGACCCGCGTCCTGATGCGGGCGGCGCTCGACGCCGGCGTCGAACGGGTGGTCTATACGAGCAGCGTCGCCACCCTCGGGCTGGTTGCCGAGGGATCGGCCGACGAAGAGACGCCAAGCAGCCTCGAAGATATGATCGGACCCTACAAGCGCTCGAAATTCCAGGCGGAGGAAGTCGTCCGCGATCTGGTCGAAAGGCGCGGACTACCCGCGGTCATCGTCAATCCCTCGACCCCGGTCGGGCCCGCGCGACCGCAAGCCGACGCCGACCGGGCGGCTGATCGTCGAAGCCGCCCGCGGGCATATGCCGGGCGTATGTCGATACCGGTCTCAACATCGTGCATGTCGAGGATGTCGCGGTCGGCCATCTCGCTGCGGCGGAGACTGGGACGGGTCGGAGAGCGTTATATTCTCGGCGGCGAGAACATGTCGCTTGCGCGAAATCCTTGGCAGAGGTGGCCCAGGCGGCCGGCCGCCGGCCGCCTCGTATGCGAGGTCCCCTATCGCGTGGCATATCCCGCGGCGATCGGCGCCGAGCTGGTCGCGCGGCTGACCGGCCGAGAGCCGTTCATCACGCTGCGACGGCGTTCGCATGGCGAGGAAGAAGATGTATCTTCAGCTCGGCGAAGGCGGTCGCGCGAGCTCGGCTATGCGCCGCGCCCGGCGCGCGACGGCGATCGCCGACGCGGTCGGCTGGTTCAAGGCCAACGGATACCTCCGATGACTGACCGTGGCGCGGCCGAGTCTGCCGCGAAAGGGTGCCGACAGCGTCGAGACGCCCTCCGGGCAAATGGCGCAGCGGCGGAGAATTTTCCGGTCGGCTCCTTGCTGATCCGACGCGAGCTGCGGCCGCATGTGCACGCCTTTTACCGTTTCGCACGAAACGCCGACGATATCGCCGACAACCCGGCGCTGACGCGCCGACGACAAAGTTCGCCGCCTCGACCGCATGGCGGCAATCCTCGACGGCGCGCCCGGTCAGCGACTCGCCGGCCGCCGCGGCGATGCGGCAAAGCTTGATCGAGACGCGGTCTCCGCGCAGCACTGCCACGACGTGCTGCACGCTTTTCGGCTCGACGCGACCAAGCTGCGCTATCGCGACTGGGACGATCTGATGGCGTATTGCCGCTATTCGGCCTCGCCGGTCGGGCGCCAGCTGCTCGACCTGCATGGCGAAAGCCGCGAGACCTGGCCCGCCTCCGGATGCGCTGTGCTCGGCGCTGCAGGTGCTCAACCACCTGCAGGATTGCGCCGACGACTACCGCGCGCTCGATCGGGTCTATCTGCCGATCGACGATCTCGCGGCAGCAGGGATCGGGGTCGAGGCGCTGGCGGCGCCGAGCGTCGTGCCCGGGATTGCGTCGCGTGATCGACGGCATGCTCGACCGCACCGACGCGCTCGATCGCGACGGCGCGCAGCTTGCCGCCGCAAGTCGCCTCGTCCGGGCTGCGCTGGGAAAGCGCCGTCATCGTCGCGCTCGCGGCGCGCCTGCTGCGTCGGCTGCGGCGCGGCGATCCGTTGGCGAGCTCGGGTCAAGCTGCGAAAATCGGATTTCGTCGCCGCCTTCGTGACAGGCGTATCGGGGTTCGCTGGCGATGAACGATGCCGCGTTCGGCGCCGTCGCGGGCCAGCTCGGCGATGCGGCGCTGCTCGAGACCATTCGGCATCGGGTCGAGGCGGCCGGAACCTCGTTCTATTGGGCGATGCGCCTCTTGCCGCAGCGATCGCCGCAACGGGATGTACGCGGTCTATGCGTTCTGCCGCGAGGTCGACGACATCGCCGACGGCGAGCGGCCGGTCGAGCACAAGCTTGCAGCCCTCGCCGCCTGGCGCGAGGAGATCGACGCGCTCTATGCGGGACATCCGCGCCACCTCATCGCCCGGGCGCTGAGTGAGCCGGTGCTGCGCTATCGGCTGCGCCGGCGCGATTTCCTCGCCGTCATCGACGGGATGGAGATGGATGCGCGCGAAGAGATTTGCGCCCCCGATCTTGCGACGCTCGACCTCTATTGCGCGCGCGTCGCGAGCGCCGTCGGCCATCTCTCGGTCCATGTTTTCGGCGATGCGAGCGATGCTGCCCATGCCGTCGCCGAATCGCTCGGCCGCGCGCTGCAGCTGACCAATATCCTGCGCGATCTCGACGAGGACGCCGGTCGCGGACGGCTCTATCTGCCGCGCGAGATCCTCGACCGGCACGGTATTCGCAGCACCGATCCGGTCGCGGTCCTGCGCCATCCGGCGCTACCGGCCGTCTGCCGCGAGGTCGCCGCGATCGCCGAAGAGCATTTTGCGGAGAGCATGCGCGCGATGGCGCGCTGCTCGCGCCGGGCGATGCGGCCTGCTGCGGTGATGGCTGCGTTCTACCGCGCGACGCTTGCGGCCTTGCTGCGCTCGGGATGGCGCGATCCACGCCGCGCGCGTAAGCCTGTCGAACCTCGCTCAAGCTCTGGCTGGTGCTGCGCCACGGTCTCATATGAGCGTCGAGCCGGGCCGCAGCGCATGTCGTCGGCGCCGGTCTCGCCGGTCTCGCCGCCGCCGTCGAGCTTGCTGCCGCAGGTCGCCGAGTCAGGCTCTACGAAGCCGGCCGTCATGCCGGCGGGCGCTGCCGATCCTATCTCGATGCCGAACTCGGCTGCCGCATCGACAACGGCAACCATCTCCTGCTTGCCGGCAACACTGCGGCGCTCCGCTATCTCGAACGGAGCGGCGCGCTCGATACGCTTCGACGGCCCGCAGGAGGCGGTCTTTCCCTTCGTCGATGCTGCGACCGGCGAGCGCTGGATCTTGCGCCCGAATCGCGGGGCATTTCCGTGGTGGATCCTGAGCGCGAAGCGACGGGTGCCCGAGACCCGGGCGGCCGATTATCTCGCCGCTGTCGCATTGCGGCGCGCCGACCCGACGGCGACAGTGGCCGACGTTCTCGACCGGGAACGCCCGCTGTTCCGCCGGTTGTGGGAGCCGCTCGCGGTCGCCGCGTTGAACACCGGCGTCGAGGGTGCATCGGCACGGCTTGTTCTGGCGGATCCTCGCCGAGACACGCTCGGGCGCGGCGGCGCGGCCTGCCGCCCGCTGGTGCCGAACGACGGGCTCTCGGAAACATTTGATCGATCCGGCACTTGCCTGGTTGCGCGCGCAGGGTGCCGAGATCCGCTTCGGCGCGCTCCTGCGAGCATTGCGATTTGGCGATCGACCGGGTTTCGGAGCTGGTGTTCGACGCCGGCTCGATCGAGCTCGGTCGAGAGCGACAGCTTGATCCTCGCCGTGCCGGCGCCGGTGGCGGCGCGTCTCGTTCCGGCGCTCGTCGTGCCTGATGCCTATTCCCCGATCGTCAACGCGCATTTTCGCTGCGCCGCGCCCGGCCGATGCGCCGCTGTTCGTCGGGGTGATCGGCGGCGCCGCGGAATGGGTCTTCCGCAAGCGGGAGGTCGCTGTCGGTCACGGTGAGCGCGGCCGACCGGTTGGTCGACCGTGCCGGCCGAGGAGCTGCGCCAGCTGCTCTGGTCCGACGCCGCCACGGCGTATCGAGCTGCCGACGGATCCCGATTCCGCCGGCGCGGATCGTCAAGGAGCGGCGGGCCACGTTCCTTGCCAGCCCCGGAGCAGCTGCGGACGCCGGCCGGGCCGCAGACGACGCTGGAACGAATCTGCTACCTTGCAGGCGATTATGTCGATACGGGCTTGCCTGCTACGATCGAGGGCGCTATTCGCTCCGGCTTTGCCGCAGCCCGGCAGGTGCTCGTCCGCCGCCACGATACAGCGACCTGGACGGCGGCGACGGCGGACAGCTTCGCGCCGGAATCGTCTCGCCGGAGGAGTCAGCCAGACAGCGTGTGCCTCCGATGAATGACGGAACGACGACCCGAGCATCGGCAGCGCCGATCCGTCAGCCCGGCGTGCGTGTGCCGGGCTCGACGAGGCCGTCGCCCGCGCCTGCAGATCGCTGCTGGCTTTGCAGCATGCGGACGGTCACTGGGTCTTCGAGCTGGAGGCCGACGCGACGATACCGGCGGAGTTTATTCTGCTGCAGCACTATCTCGGCTGCGTCGAGCCCGAGCTCCAGGCGCGCATCGCCCGATATCTCCGCGCGGCTCAGGGTGCCGATGGCGGCTGGCCGCTGTTCTACGGCGGCGCAGCTCGACCTGAGCGCCTCGGTCAAGGCCTATTTCGCGCTGAAGGCGGCGGGCGACCCGGTCGATGCGCCGCACATGGAGCGCGCACGCGCGGCGATCCTGGCGCGAGGCGGCGCACGCCGCTGCAACGTCTTCACGCGGATCACGCTCGCATTGTTCGGCGAAGTGCCGTGGCGACGCGGTTCCGGTCATGCCGGTCGAGATCATGCTGCTGCCCGGCTGGTCGCCGTTCCACGTCGACCAAGGTCTCCTACTGGTCGCGCACCGTTCTCGTCCCGCTGCTCGTGTTGATGGCGCTGAGGCCGCGTGCGCCGCAACCCGCAACGCGTCACAATCCGTGAATTGTTCCGTCGAGCCACCCGAGTCGGTGCGCGACTGGATCACCGGCTCAATCATCATCGCCGCTCTCGTTGGCGTTCGGCATGCTCGACCGCCTGCTGCGGAAAGCCGAGCCGATTTTCCCGGCGCGACGCGAGGCGGCGAGCGATCGAGAAGGCGGTCGCCTTCGTGACCGAGCGCCTCAACGGCGAGGACGGGCTCGGCGGCGATTTTCCCGGCGATAGCGAACTCGCGTGATGATGTTCGATTGTCTGGGATATCCGCCCGATCACCCCGACTGTGTCGACCGCATGGGCCGCGCTCCGCAAGCTCCTCGTGCTCGACGGCGAGCGGAGCTATTGCCAGCCCTGTCTATCGCCGGTGTGGGACACCGCGCTCGCCTGTCACGCGCTGATGGAGGTCGACGACGGCGCGCCTCGAACCGGCCATCCGGCAGGCGCTCGACTGGCTCGACGGCAAGCAGGTGCTGGAGCACGGTCGGCGATTGGGCGGCGACCCGCCCGACAGTGCGGCCCGGCGGCTGGGCGTTCCAGTACGAGAACCCGTACTATCCCGATCTCGACGACACTGCCGCGGTAGCCCTGGCTCTCGACCGCTTCGACGCGGACGCGTTATCGCCGGGCGATCGATCGCGCCGCCGAATGGGTGCGTCGGGATGCAGAGCCGAAATGGCGGCTGGGGCTCGTTCGACGCCGACAACACGCACTACTACCTGAACCACATCCCGTTCGCCGATCACGGCGCGCTGCTCGACCCGCCGACGGCCGATGTCAGCGCCCGATGCCTCGGCTTCCTCGCCCAGATCGGCTTCGCCGTCGGATCATCCCGCCGCTCTCGGCGGCGACTCGAATTTCTGCGGCGCGAGCAGGAGCCGGAGGGCAGCTGGTTTGGCCGATGGGGCACGAATTTCATCTACGGAACCTGGTCGGTGCTCGCCGCGCCTCAACGCGGTCGGGCGTCGAGCCGGCGTCGGCTGAGGTGCGGCGCGCGGTCGATTGGCTGCTGCTCGCACAGCACGGCGACGGCGGCTGGGGCGAAAGCGGCGAATCTTACTGGCCCGAGGCGCCGCATGGCGATGCGCCGTTACAGCACGCCGTCGCAGACCGCCTGGGCCCTGCTCGGGCTGATGGCGGCCGGCGAGGTCGAGCATCCGGCGGTCGCCCGCGGCATCGACTACCTGATCGAATTCCCAGGACCAGGACGGAAATTGGGACGAGCCCTGGTACACCGCCGTCGGCTTCCCGCGCGTCTTTTATTTGCGCTACCACGGCTACCGCGCCTTTTTTCCGCTCTGGGCGCTCGCTCGTTATCGGCGGCTGACGACGGAAGCTGTCGACGAGATCAGATTCGGCATCTGATCTCCGGCTGGTCACGAAGCCTGCACTGGGCGCTGCCGGCGTTGCCACCGCGTCGCTTTGTCCGTAGCCAAGAGCCTCTTCCACGAGTAGAGGTTTCGGCGGCGGAGTGATCTGGCCGAGACCGAGCCAGGCGGCATGGGTCTCGAGTCGTCGGCCTGTCCCTAGGCCATGGGCTCAAAGCATCGCCCAAGGCGCAAATATGGAGTACCTTTCGCAACCGCGGTTGACGCGCTCGCTAGACCTGAACGGACTCAGCCTCCAAAAAGGCTAATGGGAGTTCTGCATGCAACCACTCGGCCATGGTGCTCTGCACCTCGGGCCTTGCAGTGGAAGCGAAGATCGCGCGCGCGCTGCAGGATTTTCGGTTGTCATCGGAGCCGGAGATCGCGATCGCACGGCTGCGCTCGTTGCGACAGCGGCCGCGCAGACCGACTGCCTCGTCAGCTTCGGCATTGCAGGAGGATTGGCGCCGGAGCTGAAGGCCGGGCACGGTGATCGTATCGGGCGAGGTTGTCTCCGAGCGATGCCGCTGGACGGTTGCGCCACCTTATCGCCGGCAGCTGACCGAGTTCGCGCACTCGATAGGGGCCGTCTACGGTCCGGTATTCGGGGCGAGCTCCATCATCGCGACAACGGCCGAAAAGAAGCGCGCCCGAGCCATGACCCAGCGCTCTGGCCGTTGACCTTGAGAGCGAGATCGTCGCCCGCATGGCGACAACCCTCGGTCTGCCCTTTATCGTATTGCGGGCGATCGCCGACACTGCGCGCCGGGACCTCCCGCCGGCGTCGCTGGTGCCGCTGAGCGTCGGCGGGAAGCCCAATGTCTCGCGAGTGTTTGCTTCCGTCCTGCGGCGACCGTTTCAACTCGCCGAGATGATTGGGCTGGCGCAGGAGACCAGAATGGCGCTGTCCGCGCTAATCGGCCCGGCTCAGGCGTTGCGACGAGCTCGTTGGTGCCACCGCCTAGCCGGGACATCGCATCTTCGACATGGCGCGAGAAGACGTATTCCGCGGGCCGCTGCCGATCGAGGGGATCTCGGCGGCCATATCGCCTTCGGTGCGGATGCCGCGAAGCGCGACCTGTGCGGCCTTCAAAGGATTGCGGACCGGAGTCCATTACCGCGGTCGCCTCGTAGCCGCTGTGCACCATGCAGTCGGCGCACTTCTCGTAATTCCCGGTGCCGTAGGCGTCCCAGTCGGTCTCTTCCATCAGCTCCTTGAAGGTCTTCGCATAGCCTTCGCCGAGCAGATAGCAGGGCCGCTGCCAGCCGAAATAGTTCCGTGTCGGGTTGCCCCAGGGCGTGCAGCGGTATGATCTGATTGCCGGCAAGGAAGTCGAGGAAGAGGCCGGACTGGTTGAACGACCAGCCGCCGCAGCACCGCGCGCAAAGATGCTCGCGGAACAGCTCCTTGGTCCGGCGCCGGTTCAGAAAATGCTGCTGATCTGGCGCCCGTTCGTAGGCATAGCCCGGTGATACGGTGATCCCGTCGATGCCGATTTCGGTCACCGCGTCGAAGAAGCGAGCGATCCGGTCCGGTTCGGCTGTGTCGAACAGCGTTGCGTTGATATTGCACGCGAAAGCCGCGCGGCCTTGGCTAATTTGATCGCGGCGACGGCCCGATCGTAGACGCCGTCCTGGCACACCGAGCGGTCGTGATCTTCGCGATCGCCGTCGAGATGGACTGTCCAGGCGAAATACGGGCTGGGCTTGAACAGGTCGATCTTCTTCTCGAGGAGCAAGCGCGTTGGTGCACAGATAGACGAATTTCTTTCGGGCCGATGATACGCGCGGCGATCTCATCGATGTCGCGGTGCAGCAGCGGCTCGCCGCCGGCGATGAACCACGACCGGGGCGCCGCATTCGATCGACCGCATCGAGGCACTCGTCGACGCTCAGGCGCTGATTGAGGATCGCGTCGGGGTAGTCGATCTTGCCGCAGCCGGCGCAGGCGAGGTTGCAGCGAAACAGCGGCTCCAGCATCAGGACCAGCGGGTACCGCCGCACACCCCTCAAGTGTCGTCCGAGGACATAAGCACCTACCCGAATCGTTTGACGCAGCGGAACGGCCACGACGCACTCTCCTGAAAAATCATCAACCCGCGCTCGTCATCAGCCGGCGACGTCGGCAAGCTGCGGCGGCATCCGGAAGCGGACGTTCTCGGTGACGCCCGGCAGCACCGAGAGTTCGATTGTCGCCAGCTCGCTCAGCCGGGCGATCAGATCCTCGACCAGCACCGCCGGAGCGGAGGCGCCGGCAGTGATGCCCACCGCCGACACGCCATCGAGCCAACGCGCATCGAGCGCACGGGCATCCTCGATCAGATAACTCGCGACACCGCTTTCGGCGGCAATCTCGCGCAACCGATTAGAATTCGAGCTGTTCGGCGCGCCGACGACCAGGACAACATCGACGATCCGCGCGAGTTCCCGGGCGGCCCGCTGACGGTTTTGCGTCGCGTAGCAAATGTCCTTGGTATCGGGTCCGACAATCGAGGGAAACCGTTCCTTGAGTGCTTCGATGACGGCCCGCGTATCGTCGACGCTGAGCGTCGTCTGAGTAATAAAAGCGAGCTTTTCGGGGTCGGCGACATCGAGCCGCGCAACCTCTTCAGGCGTCGAGATGAGATGGACGCGGCCGCTGATGCGGCCCATCGTACCGACAATTTCCGGATGCCCGGCATGCCCGATCAAGATGATCTCTCGGCCCTGATTGGCATATCGCTGCCCTTCGATGTGCACTTTAGAGACGAGCGGACAGGTCGCGTCGATCACCGGAAGCCCGCGGTCCTCTGCCCGGGTCTCGATCGCGCTCGCGACCCCATGGGCGCTGAAGATGGTCACGGCTCCCGGAGGGATCTCGTCGATCTCGTCGACAAAATGGGCGCCTTTGGCGCGCAACCGCTCGACGACATGCCGGTTGTGAACGATTTCGTGACGGACGTAGATCGGCGGGCCGTACTTTTCCAGCGCGCGCTCGACGATCTCGATTGCTCGTTCGACCCCGGCGCAAAAGCCTCGAGGCTGTGCTAGTACGACCCGCATGATCCCGCCTTGCCCTTTCACCGCAGGCCGAGCCGCCTCGCCTGCGCTAGCATCAACTATATTGGGCCAACGCATCCCCGCCGCAATTCACTCCTGACCGCACGCGTGATCGTATAGGGAACCCGTCGACAGTGTCGACCTTAACGCGTACGTCCGCCAAAATCTGGAAGAGCAATCGACGCGGACGGGTCTGATGACCCTGACATTCGTCATCGCGATCGTCCTCGCACCGGCTTGGGCATATCTCGTCGGCGCGGCGGTTGCTGCTGTCCGTTTCGCCCGGCACCCGCTGCCGACCGCGGCTGAGCGGCCTCCCGTCACGGTGATGAAGCCCCTTCACGGCGCCGAGCCTGGCCTCTATGAGAACCTGCGCTCCTTTGCCCAGCAGGATTATCCTGTCGTCCAGCTGGTCCTCGGCGTTGGTGACGCGAACGACGGCGCGTTGCCGGCCGCACGCGCGCTGATTCGCGATCTGCCCGAAAGCGACATCGCGCCTCGTCATCGACGCGCGGGTCAGGGGCAGCAACCAAAAGGTCGCCAACCTCGAGAACATGCTCGCAGCGGCGCGGCACGACATCCTCGTTCTCGCGGACAGCGACATGCGGGTCGACCGGCGTTATCTCGCGGCGGTTACCGCCCCGCTGCTCGATCCCGGAACGGGCGCCGTCACCTGCCTCTACCAAGGGGTCGCGACCGCCGGTAAGTGGGCCGAGCTGGGAGCGCTGCACATCAACTTCGGCTTTCTCCCGAGCGTGTTGGCGGCCGAGGCGCTAGGCATCAACCGGGGCTGCTTCGGGGCCACGATTGCCATGCGGCGCGAAACTCTCAGCCGAGATCGGCGGGTTTACCGCGGTGCGCGACGAGCTCGCCGACGACCAGCTGATCGGCGAGGAAGTGCGCGCGCAGGGGCTCGCCGTCGTGCTGTCGCGTTATCTCGTCGAGGCTCGCGTGTCGGAGCCGTCGCTTGCCGCGCTGTGGCTCCACGAATTGCGGTGGGCGCGCACCATACGCACGATTGCCCCGGCCGGCTTCGCCGGCTCGGTCCTGACGCACGCCGTGGCGATCTCGGCAGTCGGCGTCGCGGTCACCGGATTTGGCTTGACCGCGTGCGTGTTTCTGGTGATTTCCGTGCTGCTGAGATGGGTCTCGGCGCGGGTGATCGCGGGTGCGCTCGGCTTTCCCGTCGCCAAGCTCTGGCTGCTCCCGCTGCGCGACGCCTTGTCCTTTGCCGTGTTCGTCGCCAGTTTTTTCGGACGAAGGGTCTTCTGGCGGGATCAGCTCTTCCAAGTCGCGCCGAGTGGCCGCATGTCAGCCGATCGGAGACCAGGCCTAATGATGAAGACCCTCTTCCTGCACCCGCCCTCCTTCGACGGCTTCGACGGCGGCGCAGGCTCGCGCTATCAGGCAAAGCGGGAGATCCGCTCCTTCTGGTACCCGACCTGGCTCGCCCAGCCGGCGGCACTCGTCGCCGACAGCAGGTTGATCGATGCGCCGCCGGCGCGGCTCAAGCTCGACAGATGTGCTGCCGCTGGCGGGGATTTCGAGCTCGCGGTGCTGCATACCTCGACGCCGTCCTTCGCCTCCGACATCCAGGTCGCCGAGGCGCTGAAGGACGACGAACCCGCGGCTGAAGATCGGGATGATCGGCGCCAAGGTCGCGGTCGAACCCGAGGACAGCCTCGAAGCGCGTCCGCGGCGCTCGACTTTGTCGCCCGCGAGGAGTTCGACTTCACGATCAAGGAGGTGGCCGACGGCCGACCGCTCAGCCTCGATCGACGGTCTGAGCTTCCGCAACGCCAACGGCGTCATCGTCCACAATGCCGACCGGGCGATCCTCGAGGACATGGACCAGCTGCCCTTCGTCACCGAGGTGTACCGGCGGGACCTCCGGGTCGAGGATTACTTCATCGGTTATCTGAAGCACCCCTACGTCTCGCTCTACACCGGGCGCGGCTGCCGGTCGAAATGCACCTTCTGCCTGTGGCCGCAGACCGTCGGCGGGCACCGCTACCGGGTGCGCAGCGTCGGCCATGTCGTCGAGGAAATTCGGCTCGCGAAGAGCTGGTTTCCGCAAGTGAAGGAGTTCTTCTTCGACGACGACACCTTCACCGACGACCGTCCGCGCGCCGAGGCGATCGCTCGCGAGCTCGGCAAGCTCGGCGTGACATGGTCGTGCAACGCCAAGGCCAACGTGCCGCGAGCGACCCTGGAGGTGCTGCGCGACAACGGGCTGCGGCTGCTGCTGGTCGGCTACGAGATCGGGCAACCAGCAGATCCTCAACAACATCAAGAAGGGCATGCGGATCGACATCGCCCGCCGCTTTACCAAGGATTGCCACGAGCTCGGGATCACGATCCACGGAACCTTCATTCTCGGCCTTCCCGGCGAAACCAAGGAAACGATCGAGGAGACGATCCGCTTTGCCGCGGAGATCAATCCGCACACGATCCAGGTCTCGCTTGCCGCGCCCTATCCCGGCACCGACCTGCATCGCCAAGCGGTCGAGAACGGCTGGCTCGACCTCGATCATGCCGAGCTGATCGACGAGCGCGGAGTGCAGATTGCGCCATTGCAATACCCACACCTGTCGCATACCGAGATCTTCCAGTCGCTCGAAACCTTCTACAAGCGCTTCTACTTTCGCCGTCAGAAGATCGCTTCGCTCGTCGCCGAGATGGTGAAGAGCCCGCAGATGATGCGCCGCCGGCTGCGCGAGGGCGTCGAGTTCTTCCAATTCCTGCGCAGCCGGGAGATCACGAGCTGAGGCGACTGATCGTCTGCGCCGACGATTTCGGGCTCGACACGGCGATCAACGAGGCGGTCGAAGCAAGCGCATCGGCACGGGATCCTCTCCACCGCGAGCCTGATGGTCGGGGAAATGCTGCCGCCGATGCGGTGGCGCGTGCCCGCCGGCTGCCCGAGCTTCGCGTCGGTCTGCATCTGGTTCTGGTGGACGGCCGTCCTATACTGCCGGATGCCGAGATCCCGGACCTCGTTCGCGGCAATGCGACGTTCGACCGGAACATGGCTCGCGCCGGGATCCGATTTTCTTGCTTCCGCGAGTTCGTCGCCAGCTCGAGGCGGAAATCCGAGCGCAGTTCGCGGCCTTTCGCGCGACCGGTCTGCCGCTCGATCACGTGAATGCCCACAAGCACATGCACCTTCATCCGAGCGTTGCCGGATTGATCATCGAAGATCGGGCGAGAGTTTGGGATGAAGGCGGTGCGTCGTTCCGTGCCGAACCTGTCGCGGTGCTGCGCCGCGCCTTTCCCGGTGAGCGCTACCGGACCCCGTTATACGACTTCTGGATCAAAGCGCTGCGGCGCCGCTTGCAGCGAGCCGGTCTGCGCGTCAACGACCACGTCTTCGGCCTCGCCTGGAGCGGCGGCATGGTGGAGGAGCGGATCCTCCGGCTGATCGCGCACCTGCCGGACGGGGTCAGCGAAATCTATTTCCATCCGGCGGTCGAGCGCAGCCCTCCGCTCGTCGCCGCGATGCCCGGCTACCGCCATGCCGAAGAGCTCGCGGCGTTGATCAGCCCCGATGGTCAGGCGCCGGATCGCCGAACACGGGATCGGGCTCGTCAGCTATGGCGATCTCGCAGCGAGCTGAGGCGCACTAAGCCGAGGTCGACGCTGCCGCACTGACGCTGCGCTGACGCCACCGGTGCCCCAATAGAACCGGCGCGGTTACAGCCTGCCGTGAAATTTCCTGTCGATCGACACAAAGCGGTCACGCTTTGCGTCGATCCTGCGTACAATCTGACAGGTAAGGAGGGGACCATGGATGGGCGCGTCGAATGCTGCCGCTATGAGCCGAGCCTCGAAGATCTGCTCGCGGACGAGGTGATGGAGCCCGTGTTGCGCAGCGCCGGTCTCGAGGTCAAGAGCTCCGCGACATGATGTTCGAAACCGCTCGGCGCATCGAGGATCGGGAGCGGCAAGGCAATTGGGTGAAGCGAAGCGGAGCCGGAATAGTCACGTGCTGCAGCCGGGAGCTTTATCCTGACCCTGAGGCCGGGTCGATTATCGATGAGTTCGACGGTGCCGGAGTGCCGGCGCACAATGGCACGGACAAGGCTCAATCCGAGACCGTTTCCCGGAGTGGTGCGGCTTCGTTCGAGGCGGACGAACCGGTCGAACACGGTCTCTCGATCCGCGTCGGGAATACCCTGACCGCGATCGGCCACTTCGAGGACAGCCTGTTCTTCACGGCGGAAGACGCGGATCTGAACCTCGCCGCCGCCCGCATATTTGAGGGCGTTGTCGAGTAGGTTGGCCAGCGCCTGAGACAGCAGGTGGCGGACGCCGCAGATCCTGACATCGGGCTCGGTCGCAAGCGACAGGACGAACCCGTTCTCCTCGGCGACCGGCTCATAGAGTTCGGCGGCCGACCGGGCGATTTCGGCGAGGATCCAGCGGTTCGGCATCGTCGCGCCGTGTTCCCGCCTCCAGTTCAGCGATGCTGAGGAGGGCGTTGAAGGTCGCGAGCAGGCGATCGGCTTCATTGATCGCCGAGCAGAATCGCTTCGGTCTGGCCGGCACTGTCGGCGGGGCCGATCAGCGCCAATTCGAGCCGGGCGCGCATGCGCGCCAGCGGCGTCTTCAAATCGTGGGCGACGTCGTCGGTAACCTCCCGCATGGCGGTCATCAGCCGTTCGATCTGATCGAGCATGCGGTTGAGATTGGCGGCGAGCTGGTCGAACTCGTCGCTCGTCCCGGCGAGCGGAACGCGATCCGACAGATTTCCCGCCATGACGCGCTCGCTCGTCCGGTTCACCTGCTCGACACGCCGCAGCAGGTTGCGGCTCATGGCTGCGCCCCCAACAGACCGGCGCCGAGGGCGAGCAAACCGGCCCACAGCAGTGTGACCTTGACCCGGTCGCGGAACGCGGTGGCATCGCTGATGTCGCGGCCGACCAGCAGGCGGTAGCGGCCGGGAATGACAAACGACGCGCCTTGCGCCGGGTGGGTCTCGATTCGATCCTTGACCCGCGCCTCGGTCGTGAAAGACAGCCGGCCCGCGCGGAGCAGATAATCCCGCGCGGCCACGCCGCGATGTTGCCGGCGAGCGGCCTTCCGTCGGGGTCGGTCACCAGATAGAGCATGCCGTCGCCGCGATCGCCGGCGCTGCGCGCCGCCACGATCTGGACGAGACCGCTCAAACCGCGCTGAGCGTATTGCTCAGCCAGGCCGGCAATCTCTGCCTCGAGCGTAGCCTCGGTCTGGCGCTCGACGAAATCGGCGCTCGTCCAATACACAAACAGCAAGACGCCCGACACCGAGGCGGCAAACACCAAAAAATAGAGGGCGGCGAGGCGGAAGGCGTGTGTGCGGACCAGCCGCTGGCCATTTTCGAACAACCGCCGCGGCGGTCCACCACGATCCCTGATAGGGCAACCGGAGTTTTTCCGCGATCATCGGGACGCACGATCGTCGGCTGCGCGCAGGCAGTAGCCCGCGCCCCGCACCGTGTGGAGCAAGGGGCTGTCGAAGCTCTTGTCGATCTTCTGGCGCAGCCGGCTGATGTGAACGTCGATCACGTTGGTTTGCGGGTCGAAGTGATAGTCCCAGACGTGCTCGAGCAGCATCGTTCGGGTGACGACGTGACCGGCATTGCGCATCAGGTATTCGAGAAGCCGGAACTCGCGCGGCAATACGTCGATCGGCTTGTCGCGGCGCTTCACCGTTCGCGTCAGCAGATCGAGCTCGAGATCGGCGACCCGCAGCTTCGTCGTCGTCTGGGTCGCCGCCCCCGCCGCAGCAGCGCTTCGAGGCGCGCGAGCAACTCGCTGAAGGCGAAGGGTTTGACCAGATAATCATCGCCGCCGGCGCGCAGACCCTTGACCCGGTCATCGACGCTGCCGAGCGCGCTGAGGATCAGCGCCGGGGTAGAAATCTCAGCCGCCGCGCAGTGCGCCGAGCATCGCAAGACCGTCCATGCTCGGCAGCATGCGGTCGAGGACGATCGCATCGTAACCGCCCGAGGTTGCGAGAAAGAGCCCGTCGCGCCCATCGCCGGCCTGGTCGACGGTGTAGCCGCTTTCGCTCAACCCTTTGACGAGGTAGGAGGCCGTTTCGCGATCGTCTTCGACGACAAGTATCTTCATCGCATCCGGCGTAGGCGTACGGTTGCAGGTCTGCAGGTCAACCACGAGGTGGTGTTCAGCCACGCGCCGGGCAAGCGGACAGCACCCTGACCACGGCCGGCCGCTCGACGGTCCCCCGCCTGCAACCTCACCCATCCGGGAGAGGCGAGTGCGAGTTCTCCGGCACCAGCGTGCGGCGTTAAGCTTTTGGCCTTGACCAGGCCGGCGCTGAACGACATCTATAACGTACCAAATCGGTCCGAATTTGGACCGCGCAGGATCCGGGCAGCCGGAAGCGATGGTCATTCTCAGTAAGCTCGCCGATTACGGCGTCATCGTCGCCACCCACCTGCGCGGCGTATCCCGACCGCCAGGTCGACCGCCGCCGCCGTCGCCGAGGCCACGCCAGCTGCCTCAGGCGACCGTCGCCAAGCTCTTGAAGGCGATGGCTCATGCCGGTCTGGTAGTGGCAACCCGCGGCGCCACCGGCGGCTATCGTCTGGCCCGCGAAGCGCAGTCGATTTCGGTGGCCGAGGTCGTCGCCGCGATCGACGGCGATATCGCCGCATTACGCAGTGCTCCGTCCATGTCGATGAATGCTCCCGTACGACCTACTGCCCGACCCGACCCCACTGGGCGGCGATCAACCGCGCGGTCGGGCAGGCGCTGGCCGCGGTGTCGCTCGACGCGATGATCACCCCGGCGGCGTTCGCACCGCGAGGACTGTTGCGCCGCCGCTTCGCCAAAGGCCGACGAGACCAGGTACTCAGCATGACAGCATCGAGCGACACCTGTCCGAACCGTCCGTCTCCCTCTCGCAAGAGGGCTACAAATACGGCTTTGTCACCGATATCGAAGCCGACGAGCGCGCCGCCTGGCCTCGACCGAGGACACGGTCCGCTTCATCTCGGCCAAGAAGGAAGAGCCGGAATGGCTGCTCGAATGGCGGCTCGCCGCGTTCCGCGCCTGGCGCGACGATGACGCCGCCGAGTTGGGCCAAAGCTCCATCTCGCGCCGATCGACTATCAGGCCGCGACCTACTATTCCGCGCCGAAGCAGAGCGCCGGGCCCGAAATCGCTCGACGAGGTCGATCCCGAGCTGCTGCGCACCTATGAGAAGCTCGGCATCCCGCTGCGCGAGCGCGAGGCTGCTCGCCGGGGTCGCGGTCGACGCGGTGTTCGACAGCGTCTCGGTGGCGACGACCTTCAAGGACGAGCTCGGCGAAGCTCGGCATCATCTTCTGCTCGATCGGCGAGGCGGTGCAGCGAGCACCCCGAGCTGGTGCGCCGCTATCTCGGCACCGTGGTGCCGCAGAACGACAATTTCTTCGCGGCGCTGAACTCGGCGGTGTTCAGCGACGGCTCCTTCGCCTACGTCCCGCCGGGCGTGCGCTGCCCGATGGAGCTCTCGCACCTATTTCCGCATCAACGCCGCCAAGACCGGCCAGTTCGAGCGCACGCTGATCGATCGCCGACGACGGCAGCCTACGTCAGCTATCTCGAAGGCTGCACCGCGCCGCAGCGCGACGAGAACCAGCTGCACGCCGCGGTCGTCGAGCTGATCGCGCATCGACGACGCGCAGATCAAATACTCGACCGTGCAGAACTGGTACCCGGGCGACGCCGAGGGCCGCGGCGGCATCTACAACTTCGTCACCAAGCGCGGCGCCTGCCGCGGCGCCGAGCTCGAAGATCTCGTGGACCCAGGTCGAGACCGGCTCGGCGATCACCTGGAAATACCCGAGCTGCATCCTCGAGGGCGACGACTCGGTCGGCGAGTTCTATTCGGTCGCGATCACCAACAATCGCCAGCAGGCCGATACCGGCACCAAGATGATCCATATCGGCACGAACACCAGGTCGACGATCGTCTCCGAAGGGATCTCCGCCGGTCGCGGCCAGAACACCTATCGCGGTCTGGTGCGGGTGCAGCCGCGGGCGCCAGAGCGCGCGCAACCACACGCAATGCGACTCGCTGCTGATCGGCGACGCGCTGCGGCGCGCACACCGTGCCCTATATCGAGGTGCGCAACCCATCGGCCCGGGTCGAGCACGAGGCGACGACCTCGAAGATCAGCGACGACCAGCTGTTCTACTGCCGCCAGCGCGGGCTTCAGCGCCGAGGATGCGCGTCTCGCTGATCGTCAACGGCTTCTGCAAGGAAGTGCTGCAAGGAGCTGCCGATGGAGTTCGCGGTCGAGGCGCAGAAGCTGCTCGCCGTCAGCCTCGAAGGCAGCGTCGGCTGAGGTCATGACCTGGTTCAGCGTTGCGCATGCTTCGAGACAGCGTTTCGCGGCCTCCTCAGGATGAGGACCTGTGTTGGTGCCATCAGGACGCACTCATGCTGAGGCGCGCCTTATGGCGCGCGAGACGAAGCACGCAGGCGCCGATGCAGCCGCAAGCGATGAGGTTGGCGTTGATGCTCGAAATAAACAACCTGCACGCCCGGCTCGCCGATGGCCGCGAGATCCTGCGGGGTATCGATCTCTCGGTCGACGAGCCGGCGAGGTGCACGCGATCATGGGGCCGAACGGCTCCGGCAAGAGCGACGCTTGCCGCCGTGCTCGCCGGCCGCGACGGCTACGAGGTCACGCGCGGGCACCGTCACCTATCTCGGCCGCGATCTCCTCGCGATGCCGGCGGACGAGCGGGCGCGCGAGGGCGTGTTTCTCGCCTTCCAGTACCCGGTCGAGATCCCGGGCGTGAACAACATGTATTTCCTGCGCGCCGCGCTCAACGCGCAGCGCCGCCATCGCGGCGAGCCCGAGCTCGACGCCGGCCAGTTCCTCCGGGCCGTGCGCGCCGAAGCTGAAGCTCCTCGACATCGGCGACGATCTGTTGCAGCGCGCCGTCAATGTCGGGTTTTCCGGCGGCGAGAAGAAGCGCAACGAGATCTTTCAGATGGCGATGCTGGAGCCGCGCCTCGCGATCCTCGACGAGACCGACAGCGGCCTCGACATCGACGCGCTGAAGGTCGTGGCGCGCGGCGTCAACCAGCAGCGCGCGCCCGACCGCGCGATCGTCATGATCACCCACTATCAGCGGCTGCTCGACTACGTCGAGCCCGATCGCGTGCATGTGCTGCAGGGCGGCCGCATCATCGCAGTCCGGCGACAAGAGTCTCGCGCGTAGAGCTCGAGCGGCGCGGTTACGGCGCGCCTCGGCGACGCTGCGTGACCGACTGCGGAGCGATCGCCGATGAGTGCTGTCGTCGATTTCCCGGTGAAGCCCGAGGCGCGGCCCTATCTCGATGCGTTCGGGCGCGATGATCGCCGGCGTGCGGCGAGCCGGACTGGCTCGCCGGACAGCGCCGGCGCGAGCCTCGCCCGCTTTGCCGAGCTCGGCTTTCCGAGCCGCCGCAGCGAGAGCGTGGCGCTATCTCGATCTGCAGCCGCGCTCGAAGCGCCCGATGCTGCCCAGCGGGCGCGGTGCAGGCGCCATGCCGCGGGCGACTGCCGCGCACCATCGCTCGCCGAGGTCTGGACTGTCCGAGGCCGCCTATCGTCTGGTCCTCGTCGACGGCCGCTATGCGCCGGAGTTGTCGACGATCGAGCGACTGCCTGCCGGGCGTCTGGCTCGGGCCGACGGCGGCGGCGATCGCCGAGCGGCCCGATCTGGTACGGTCCGCGATCGAAGCGCCGCCGCTCGACGCCGCGCGGCCGTTCGCCGCGCTCAACGCCGCGTTTTTCGCCGACGGCTTCGTCCTCGATATCGCACCCGGGCGTCGTCGCTCGATCAGCCGATCGAGATCGTCCACCTCGGCGTCGGGCGGCACCGCCGGCTCGCTGCACACGCGCAGCCTCGTGTGCGATCGGCGCCGGCAGCCGCGCCTCGATCTTCGAGGCCTTCGCCGGCCACGGCAGCTACTGGCGCAACGATGTCGTCGAGCTGCGGCTCGCCGCAGGGAGCCGAGCTGACGCCAGGTCGGGCTCGTCGAGGAGGCGGCTGACGCGCTGCATTTCGGCGAGATGCTGGCGCGTACTCGGACCCGCCTCGCGGCTTGCCAGCTTTGTCCTGTTGCTCGGCGGCCGGACGGTGCGGCACGAGGCGACGGTGCGCAGCGAGGGAGCGGCGACGCATTGCGCGCTCGCACGGCGCCTTTGTGCTGTCGCGGACGCCGAGGAGGCGAACATCGTCACCACGGTCGACCACGCGCGCACCGGGCGGCGAAACCCGCGAGCTGATCAAGGGCGTCGCCGCCGGGCGCGGCGCACGGCGCCTTTCAGGGCCGCATCACGGTTCGGCCGAGGACGCCCAGAAGATCGATGCGCACCAGCTCAGCCGCAACCTGATGCTCGGCCGGCGCGCGGCGATCGACACCAAGCCCGAGCTCGAAATCTACGCCGACGATGTCAAGTGCAGCCACGGCGCCAGCGTCGGCGATCTCGATGAGGCGGCGCTCTTCTATCTGCGAGCCCGCGGCATCCCGAGCGGAGAAGCGCGGCGCATGCTGATCGACGGCCTTTGCTGCGGGAGGCGGTCGAGACTCGTCGAGCAAGCGCCGCTCCGGGAGCATCTGCTGCGCACGGCTCGCTCGGCGGCTGGCGCAATCTGGAGGAGTAGGATGACGGCCGACGAGCTTACGGAGCGTCTGATCCCGGACCGGGCGCGTTCGACCCGCGACTGCTGAGGCGCGAGTTTCCGATCTTCGAGCACAATCCCGGATCTGGTGTTTCTCGATCTCGGGCGCCAGCGCGCAGAAGCCGCGCCAGGTGATCGACGGCATCGCCGAGTTACTACCGCACCGACTATGCGAACGTGCATCGCGGGCGTCTACCGGCTGAGCGCCCGCTCGACCGAGCTGTTCGAGGAAGCGCGCGAGAAGGTGCGGCGCTTTCTCAATGCCGCCGACCCGCGCGAGATCGTGTTCGTGCGCAGCACCACCGAGGCGATCAACCTGGTCGCCCAGAGCTGGGGCCCGGCGTTCCTCGAGCCCGGCGACGAGGTGCTGATCAGCGTACGTCGAGCATCATTCCAATATCGTGCCGTGGCAGCTGCTGCGCGACCGGATCGGCATCCGCCTGGTCGTGGCACCGATCGACGCGACCGGCGGGCTGGACCTAGCGCGCTTCGAGGCGCTGCCTGTCGCCGCGCACCCGGCTCGTCGCGATCACCCACGTCGCCAACGCCACCGGCGCCGTCGTTCCGGTCGAAGCGCATCGTGCGAGCTGGCGCATCGGCGGGGCGCCAAGGTGCTGATCGACGGCAGCCAGGCGGCGCCGCGGACTGCCGGTCGATGTGCAGGCGCTGGGCTGCGACTTCTACGCGCTGACCGGCCACAAGGTCTACGGGCCGACCGGGATCGGTGTGCTCTACGGCCGCTAGGAGCTGCTGTCGGCAATGCCGCCGTGGCAGGGCGGCGGCGAGATGATCCTCAACGTCACCTTCGACGAAGACCGAGTATCAGGAGCCGCCGCACCGGTTCGAAGCCGGCACGCCGGACATATCCGGGGCGATCGGCCTCGGCGCGGCGATCGACTTCATCGAGGAGCTCGGACGCGACAACATTCTCGAGCACGAGGAGGCGCTGACCGGGTACGGGGTCGACCGGCTGTCGCGCATTCCGGGTCTCAAGCTGCTCGGTGCCGGCCAGCGGCGGCTCGGCATTCTTTCCTTCGACCTCGAGGGCGTGCATCCGCACGACGTCGCGCAGATCCTCGATCAGCACCATGTCGCGGTGCGCGCCGGCCATCACTGCGCCCAGCCGTTGATGGACTGGTTCGGTCTCTCGGGGACGACCCGCGCTTCGCTCGGCGTTTACAATGACGAGCACGACATCGACAGGTTGGCGGAGGCGATCGAGGCCTGCGCGGGAGATGTTCGCAGCGATGATGGATCTGCGCGAGCTCTACCAGGACATCATCCTCGATCACGGACGCCATCCGCGCAACTTTCGCGCGATCGAGCATCCGACGCCATTTGGCGCAGCGGCCACAACCCGCTGTGCGGCGACCGGGTGACGGTCTACCTGCGGCTCGACGGCGACCGCATCGCCGATGTCGCGTTCCAGGGCCGCGGCTGCGCGATCTCGACCGCGGCGGCCTCGCTGATGACCGAGGTGCTCAAAGGCAAGACGATCGAGGAGGCGCGGGCCCTCTTTGCGCAATTCCACGCCCGGGTGACCGGCGGCGAGCCCGCGGAACTGCCCGAGCCGCTGGCCGAGGAGGCCGAGCGGCTCGAGCCGCTGACCGGGGTCAAGGCGTATCCGGCTCGGGTCAAGTGCGCGACACTAGTCCTGGCATGCGCTCGAGGCCGCGCTGAAGAGCGGCGGCGCGGGCGCTACGGTAAAGACGGAGTAGCAAGATGGACCGTGATCCGTTCGACTTCGCGGCCCGAAGGGGCCGCTGATGAAGCCGAGATCGGAGCGTCCGGTAGGGGTGAAGACGATCCCGCGCTGTTGGCGCCGGTGCTCGAAGCGCTGAAGACCGTGCGGGATCCGGAAATCCCGATGGACCTCGTCGAGCTCGGCCTGATCTACGAGCTGATCGTCAAGAAGGGCGGCACCGTCTTTGTCGAGATGACGTTGACGACGCCCGCCTGTCCGGTCGCGGCGAGCATGCCGGGCGAGGTCGAAGCGGCGATCCGCACCGTCCCCGGCGTCAGCGATGTTCGGGTCAAGCTCGTCTGGACACCGCCCTGGGGACCCGAGCGGATGAGCGAGGAGGCGCGGCTCGAACTCGGGATGCTGTGAGCCCGAGGCTCACCGAGGCTGACCGGGGCTTCCATCGGGCTCCGGGTGAACCTTCCGGTCGTGCCGTCGGTAAGCCGGACATAACAGTGCCGCCGGCTTGCTGTTGGCGAGGATCATACCCGCCAGCTCCTCCAGCATCGAGCCGGTCCAGTCCCGATCGCATGATAGATCGTCACCGGCTCGGGTTTTCCCGTGATGCCGAGGCCAGCTGCCTTCGCCGACGGTGGCCAGGTATGCATCAGCATTATCCGGACAGAAATAGTCGCACCCGCCCGTGAACGACCGCCCCGACAGCATCGGGGAGGACGATCCGTATTCTCCGCCAAGCGGCTCAAACGCGATCATCGCTAGGGTATCCAAGGGAGGAGGTGTTTCGCTGTCGCCGTCAGCGAGCCCCAAGAAGCGATCTGGAGTTCCCAGGCGATCCTGGATATGGTTGCATGCATTCAAGGAAAAGTTGCCAACACCAGAGAACAACCAGCCGATCCCGATCAATAGCACGGCAAATAAGATCTTTCTCATCAATTCCACCCTGATCATCGAGGGGTTATTAACGCTTTGTCAATGCTATCACCACATATGCACGACATCTCTCGAATTCGTAGTTAATTGAGCGACATGTTTGCTTAATTTATCGATGCGTTCAACAATGCCAGTCCGTTTCAGCCGGAGGAGCCGGTGAAAAATCCATCCGATGCGCGAGCCCGAGTGCTGGCGGCGGAGCCGCGAGCGGTTCTGTTCGACCTGCTGACGGCGCTGCTCGATTCTGGCGGCGCTGTGGGATGCAGTGGCCGGCGGTGCCGAGAAGGGCCGCCCGTGGCGCGAGGCGTATCTGCGGAACACCTACGCCGCCGGAGCCTATCGGCCCTATGAGCAGCTCGTCCGCGAAGCGGCGAGCCAGGTCGGGCTGCCTGAAATCCTGGCCGACCGGCTCGTGAGCCGTTACGGGAGCTCGCACCCTGGCCCGAGGTCAACGAGGTGCTGGAGACGCTGGCGCGGCGCGTCCCGCTCGCCGTCGTCACCAATTGCTCGGAGACATTGGGCCGCGTGGCGGTTGCCCGGATCGGCGTTGCGTTCGATGTCGTCGTTACCGCCGAACGGGCGGGGCATTACAAGCCGCATCCACGACCCTATAGGCTGGCTCTCGAAGGCGCTCGGCGAGACGGCGGAGGCCGTCCTCTTCGTCGCCGGCTCCCCTATGATCTGTTCGGCGCGGCGGCGATCGGCATGCCGGTCTTCTGGCATAACCGCCTGCGCATGACGGCACCGCCGAGCGCCCCTGCCCCGCTGGCTCAGCACGACAATCTCTATCCGCTGCTGCAGTCGGTGATGCGCCAGCCGCTGCCGTTGATCGCCGCCGTAAGGTCCGCGATCAGATCGCCCGGGTCCTCGATCCCGACCGAGAGCCGCAGCAGATCGGGGGCGCCGGGCTGTCCGGCGCCTTCGACCGAGGCGCGGTGCTCGATCAGGCTCTCGACACCGCCGAGCGAGGTCGCGCGCTTCCAGACCTCGACCCGGGCCGCCGCGGCGATCGCCGCCGCCGCACCGCCGCGCACCCGGATGCTCAGCATGCCGCCGAAGCCGCCGATCATTTGCCGCGTCGCGACGGCATGTCCGGGATGGCCGGGCAGACCGGGATACAGCACTTCCGAGACGCCGGGATGCGCCGCGAGCGCCTCGGCGATCTGTTGCGCCGGAGCGGCAGGCCCGCTCGACCCGCGGATAAAGGGTGCGCATGCCGCGCAGCAGGAGATAGGCCTCGAAGCTGCCGAGGATGGCGCCCCCGCCGCTGCGCGCCGCGACGAGGCGCGCCCAGAATGCGTCCTCGCGCGCCGTCGTCAGCGTGCCGGCGATCACGTCGCTGTGCCCGTTCAGGTATTTGGTCGCCGAATGCATGACGAGATCGGCGCCGAGGCTCAGCGGCCGGGTCAGCACCGGCGTCGCCGCGGTGCTGTCGACGGCGAGCAGCGCGCCGCCGCGATGGGCGATCTCGGCGGCGCCGGCGATGTCGGTCACCGACCACAGCGGGTTGGCCGGCGTCTCGATCCAGACGAGCGCGTCCGGCCCGGACGGACCGCCCGGCGCAGCGCATCGAGCGACAGTCGCATCGACGAACTCGACCGCGAGACCCCCGGCCTCGGCAAAGTTCCGCAAGCCAGCTGCGCAGCGCCCAATACATGACTCGCGGCGCGACGACATGAGCATCCCGCGGGAGGCTGTGGAACACCGCGGTCGCCGCCGCCATCCCCGAGGAAAACAGCAGCGAGGCGGCACCGCCTTCCGAGAGCGGTCAAGAGCGCCTGCGGCTGGTCGTAGCTCGGGTTGTCGGCGCGGCCATAACTGCGCCCGCGGCGATACTGGTTGTCGGGATCGCGCACAAAGGTCGTCGCGGTGTGGACCGGCAGGACGACCGCACCGGTCGAGGCGTCGGTCCAGACCCAGCGCCTGGGCGGCGAGTGTGCGCGGGGTGCAGAGATTTGCCGGTCATCGCCAAGTCTTTCGATATATGATCCGAGCCCATCGCTCCAGATCAGAGATCCCAACGCACCGCATGACAACGCGCCGGATGCTGCTGCTCTCCTGCGCAGCGATGATCGCCAGCCTATTCGTCTTCGCGGCCGAAGCCCAACTCCAGCGCTTTGCCACCTCCGAGCTGACCATCGTCAGCGCAACGGGGCCGCATCGATTTACCGTCGAGGTCGCTGAAACTCCGGCGCAGATGCAGCAAGGCCTGATGTTCCGGCGGACCATGGCACCCGATGCCGGGATGCTGTTCGACTACAAGACCCCGATGGTGGCGACGATGTGGATGCGCAACACCCTTATCCCGCTCGATATGCTGTTCGTCGATGCCGCAAGGCCGGATCGTCAACGTCCATCGAGCGCGCCGTGCCCGCAATCGCTCGATGTGATCGCGGCGACGGCGCACCGGTTCGCGCGGTCATCGAGCTGAACGGCGGCACCGCGGCACGCCTCGGCATCGCGCCCGGCGACCAGGTGCAGCACCCGATCTTCGGCAATACGTCGTGACCACGGGCCTGCAATCATGAATTGAACCGATTGTTGCCAATGGCTGCACCTGCAGCAAATCTGCAGCAAAACCCTCCCGTGGAGGTTGAAAGATGAACGATCCTCGACCCCGCATCCCTGCGCAAATCGACGGGTGCCCGGATTCAGCTGTCTCGTGTCCTTCGAGACGGCCGCCTTGTCCTGAGGAGCTGCCGCAGGCGGCGTCTCGAAGGGGCGGCCTCCCTCAGGATGAGGAGTTTTCAATGCCATCAAAGGATTACCGCATGCTGAGAGGTTGTGAAACAATCCCGCTGCCACCCCCGCCGGTCCCGCACCCCCATGTTCCTCCTGTTTTATCAGGTCGAGATCAGGCATCGCCAACTCCTACAATGACAATCCCGCACCCGCTCAGGGGTGCCGATGCCTGTAAGGATGTATTAGTGCTTTCATGGCAATTTAATGGTTGTCATTACCACGTAGACCCAGGGGCCGTCGGCACCGAGCCGCCGGCTGAGGCTAATCCAACGTCAGCGAACCGGAAACAGCGGTGGCGCCGGCGAGCGGGACGCCCACATCGGCGTGCGCTGACGTCGGCTTTATCGCGAGGTCCAGAAATTCGGCCTTTATCCGGAGTGCACCAGAGGTCGTCCATAACGCCTCTCCGGCGGTAATGCGAACGCCTTCCGTGAAATCCCTGGTAAATGCAATACGCCGAAAGGGCACACAACGGCGTCAAAACTGCCATCATCGAATTGGAGCTGCTCCAGCGTCGCCAACGCGAAACTCTGCTGACCGGGGGACCGCCGCCGCGCCTCCGAAATCATCGCAGCAGAAAAGGGGCGGCAATGACTTGCGTCAAGGCCGCAAAATCCACGCCCTGGTCGACAGCGAAGGGCTGCCGATGCGGGTCGTCGTCCATTCCGCCGCGATCCAGGACCGCGACGGGGCCGGGTTGGTGCTCGACAAGTACGCCGGCGCTTCCCGTGGCTCGAACTGATCTGGGCCGATGGCGGCTACAACGCCTGGCAGGTTGACGCTGCCGTGGCAAAGGTGCCGCGGCTGCGCCTGGCGATCGTCAAGCGGAGCGACGACATGAAGGGCTTCGTCGTCCTGCCGCGCCGCTGGGTAGTCGAGCGCACCTTTTCCTGGTTCGGGCGCAACCGGCGCCTCGCCAAGGACTTCGAGAACCTAGCGGAAACCTTGGTCACCTTCGTCACCTCGCCGCCTCCAGCTGGCGATCAGGCGGTTTGCTAGGGCATAGGTTGTGAACTCCGGCAAACCGCCGGCCGGCGATGCTCTTTTTAACGAAAGGTCGGCAAATCGGATCGTGAAGGGACCCTTTTCCGGTTGCCTGCGCAATGGGCGAAGACGCGCCGCTTCCGGACGATGGCCGACCTTGCTGCCGACCTCGTCGGGTCCGGACATCAGCTTCCACAGCGGCACGCTCAATTACATCCATATTCGACTGATGACGCGAGTTGTGGTCTTGCGAATGGACCTCGTTGGTAATTTCGACCTATGGCGGGGGAGTACTCTTTCTCCCATCCGCTCGCACTGGGCATTGCGTCTGCGCCCGCATCCTGCCGGCGACAAAGGACTGGCGGTCAGGCCTTATCCAGCCAGAACGTGTCGAACCGGACCACGTCGTAGATGCCGAAATAATCTTTCGGATTGTGGCCCTTCACGTAGTTGTACCAGACATCGAGGATATTTTCCCATGCGACCGGTACCAACGGAGGATCCTGCTCCATGAGGTCCTCAGCTTGCCGAATCAGCGCCATACGCTTGCCGGTATCGACTTCGACGTCGATTTGATCCACCAGTTTGTCAAACTCGGCGTTGTGCCAGAACGAGTAGTTCTGCGGCCCATCGGTGCGGTACCAGGCGTTAAAGTAATCGGAAGGGTCAAGCAGGGTCGAGACGATGGCGCCGACGGCCAAATCGTAGTTGCCGGCCGCCGCGTCACCGAACCAAATCGATTCTGACCGCCGTCCGCAGGTTGGCTTGAATGCCCATCTCCTTGAGCATCGCCTGCATGGCCTGGGCGAAGAGCTTGTGATGGTTGAGGTCCCGCACCATGAAATCCAGTGATCGCATATTGCTCTGGCCGGCAGCCGCCAACAGCGATTTAGCCTCCTTGATCGCCGGCGCCGGAATCCTCCTGATAGCCGAGACGTTTGGCGAGTTGGTCCCTGGGCGTGGCGAACTCGGAAAACGGATAGATGAATCCTCCCGTCATCAGCGGGGCGACATCCTTCACGACGTCCACCAGGACCTGCTTCTCGAACAGCAGATGCATGGCGCGCCTGACCCGCGGATCATCAAACGGCGGCCTTTTGGCATTCATCCAGGTCGCGTGAATTACGCTCTGGTAGAATTTCGCGGTGGACAGGCCGGGCGTCGCCGCCGCCTTGCGGGCGGTGGCCGGGTCGAGCGCGCGGGCGTAATCCACTCTGCCCGACAGAATGGCGGACCCAAGCTCCGGGGAAAATGGCAAGAGATGGTAGACTTCGATGCCATCGAGGTAGGGCAGGCCTTTGTTCCAGTAGTTCGGGTTTCTCTCCATCACCCAGACTTCGTTCTCGACCCGCCGTTGCGTCTTAAAGGGACCGGTACCAGGGATGTTGAGGACCTTGCGTAGATCGTAATTATTCTCTTCCAGCGTCTTCTTGCTGAAGATCACGTTCCAGCCGCTGGCGAAGGCGGACATCATGAAATTGACGGAGCGTGGCGCGGCCAGCTTGAATTCGACGGTGTATTTGTCGCGCGCGTTGATCTCGCTGACCGCCCTGAACAGCGGAGTGCGCGGGATGCTGACGCCGGCCGGCGGTTTCGCGATGCGGTCGAAGGTCGCTTTTATGTCAGCCGATGTGAAATCCGTCCCGTCGTGGAACTGGACACCCTGGCGCAGGTGAAACGTGTAGGTCTTGCCGTCCTTCGCGATTTCCCAGCTATGCGCCAGATCGGGGACGATGGTCTTGCCACTGTCGCGCGGATCACGCCGGATCAGGTTGTCGAACATGCAGCCCTGAGTGCCGATGTTGCCGACAGTGCCCGATTGATGCACGTCGAAATGCGGCGGGCGATTGAGAATGCCGTAGCGCATCACCCCTCCGCGCTTTGGATTGGGCTCCGGCGCCGCCATCTGAAACTTCGAGCCGTCGTACTCCGTCGGAATATCGGCGGCGAGGCCGTAGCGTGGGGCCAAACCGTAAGCCCCCATCAACGCGGCTGCGCTACCGCGAAGCACATCGCGGCGGGACCAGCTGGTACGTGCGGGATGCCTGGTAATCATGATGCCGGTATCTTGCCTTTGGATGGTCGGCCACGTTGGAGCCCTTGAGCCCGTTATTCGACATCTCTCGGATTCCCGATAGTTTGGAGCCAGGATCACCCCTACCTGCAGTGCGGTAAACCTTATATCGCTCACCCGTAGGGCGAGAGTTTCAGGCGGTCAGCCCAACGAGCGTGAGGTGGGGTACGTTGTCATGATTGGAAAGGCGATGACCGAAGCCGTACCGCTCGGCGATGTCAGACATCTTCCATTAACTTTGATCAAGACCCTCGGAGACCATCGAAGGCGATCGGCTTGGTGCGCTTTGTTAAGTCATGCAGCCATTGGAAAGCCGCCGGGATCAGCATGTCCTCGGTGCAGCGCCAGCGCCAATTCCCGTCGGCACGGCCGGGCAGGTTCATGCGAGCTTCATTGCCCAGGTTCAGGACGTCTTGCAATGGGGTGATCGCCAGCCCCGCCGGGGAAGACCATGCCACATCGATTAATGTCGAGGCGGCCTCGCGACTGTCCACAGGCCGGCCAAGGCAGTGAGACAGAGTTAACCTCTGCGGATCGGATAATTCCTCAAACCAGCCGCGAGTCGTTGGATTGTCGTGAGTGCCAGTGTAGACGACGCAATTGGTCGAATAATTGTTGGGCAGGTGCGGGTTCCGGAGGTTACCATCGAACGCGAACTGCAGCACCCGCATGCCCGGCAATTGGAATTGATCACGCAGCGCCTCTACGTCGGGTGTGATCAGCCCCAGATCCTCTGCGATGAAGGGCAACCCGCCGAATTCCTTTTCGGCTGCGCTGAAGAAGTCTTGGCCCGGGCCAGGCACCCACTGCCCGGTCTGTGCCGTTGCCGCTCCAGCCGATACGTGCCACGCCGCGGCGAAGGCGCGGAAATGATCCAGGCGGACGATGTCCACATGAGCAAGCAGCGCTCGGAGCCGGTCTAGGTACCACCGGTACCCCGTGCGACGGCCAGCCTCCCAATCGTAGACGGGATTGCCCCAGAGCTGCCCGTCGGCGCTGAAGTAATCGGGAGGACACCCGCGACGACACTGGGTCTGCGATGCTCATCCAGTAGAAACAGCTCCGGGTTGGCCCATACATCGCTTGAATCGGGCGAAACAAAGAACGGCAGGTCACCAATCAGACGTACACCCTTCTCCCGCGCGTGGGCCTTGAGGCGCTCGCCTTGGCGAAACAGCACAAATTGAGCAAGCCGAACCCTGATCGATCACATCTTCCAAGCTTCGGCGCGCTTGGGCCAAAGCTGCCGGGTCACGATGCACTAATTCGCTGGGCCATTCGAGGTAATAGGCGCCGTGATGGGCTTCCTTCAGCGCCCGAAAGAGGGCGTAGTCCTCAAGCCAATGCCGATGCGCATCACAGAACTGCTCGTAGGCGGGCCGCAGATCGGCGCGTGTACCGGTGCGGAACGCGTTCCAGGCTATCTCCAGTAAGCGCCGCTTGAATGGGATAACGACGTCATAGTCGATCGCGCCCGCAGGAAATACGTTCCCCTCGTAGTCGCTCGCCCGCAGCAGGCCATCCTCGATCAACCACTCTGGACTCGCCAGTAACCCGTTTCCAGCAAAGGACGACAAGGGCTGATAAGGGGAGTTGCCGTACCCGGTTGGACCCAATGGCAGCGCTTGCCACCAAGTTTGCCCGGCCTGTTGGAGCCGGTCGATCCAGGTCAACGCGGCCGGTCCGACATCGCCGATCCCATAGGGGACGCAAGCGAGGCGACGTGCAGCAGCACGCCGGAGGCACGATAACCGGCCGAGAAACAAGGAACCGCGGCTGGTCGGCTATCATCGCCCATCTTGTGTTCCCTTGACTCATTCAGCGGCGGGATAAGCTGTTGAAGAATACGATTTATGTAAAGCCTCGTCACGGGGGGACGAGGTCGAAGAGATACCACTTCCGGAATGAGACAACAGCGAGATCGTCGAGGCAATGCTGTCTTCGATTGGGGAAGCCGAGCTCAGAGAAACCCCTGACAAGGTCGAGGAAGGCATCGAGCTGGTCGTGGTGAACCCAATGCCCGGCACCTTCGAACGAGACCACACGGGCATGCCCGAAGTGGCGCAGGCGACCGTCGGTCTCGGGGTTCGCGGCCCAGCTCTCCTTGCCGTAGACGAGCAAGGTGGGACAGGAGATGCGCGTCCACAGCTGCTCGATCTCGGCTTGCGGCATGCCGTAGGGCGAATTGGCGCGCGTGTAATTGTCGAATTTCCAGCTGTAGGTGCCGTCCTCATTCTGGTTGACGCCGTACTGGGTCAGGTGGCGCGCCTGCTCGGGCGAGAGATGCCGGTTGGCCTCCTGCATGCGCTTTAAGGCGTCGTCGATCGAGGGATAGCGGCGCGGCAACCGTCCCGACAGCCGGCGGGTCTCCTCGATCCATTTGTGCATCCGCTCGGCGAGCGGCACCTGCGCCCGCTCGGCGGTCTTTTCGGGCGAGGCCCCGACCCTTCGATCGCCACCAGGCGGCGCACATTGTCGGGATAGATGCCGGCATAGCGCAGCGCGATGTTGCCGCCGAGCGAATGGCCGATGATGGTGACCGGCGCCAGTTCCTGCTGATGGATCAGCTGGGCGAGGTCATAGATGAAGGCGGCGAGCGTGTAGTTGCCGTCGGACGACCATTGGCTGTCGCCGTGTCCGCGCAGATCGGGGCCAGAACGTGCCAGTCGCGCCGCAGCGCCGCGGCGACCCAATCCCAATTGCGGCAATGATCCCGTCCGCCATGGACGAGCAGCAACGGCGGCGCGCCCGGGATTACCCCAATCGACGTAGTGCAGCCGCAGGCGCTGCGAGAAATAGATGCGCGAGGTCGGTCCGGAACTGTCGAGACCAGCCACGCTCATCGAATCGCCGTTGTTTTCGGATATCTGCGCCGGATGCAGGCGCTAGCTTCGCCGGCTCTCATCGCCGGGAGAATAGCGGTTTGCCGATGCTGTCGGGAAAGAAGTAATCGAGCGATACGGTGAACTGAGCAAGGACGCCCGCCCCGGTGCCGGCGGCCCGGTTCGCCGGGACCCGGGCTTCGATCCCGAATTGCCAGCCTTCCCGGAATAGGCGATCCCTGGAGCGACTATCACCGCCGTTGTCGCGCCGCCTCGGTTGCGTGTCGGCGCTACCACCAGCGTCTCGACGATCGGCGTCATCCCACGCACCAAATCCGGCAGATCCAAGGCTCTGACCTTGGATTGCAGGTAGGGGATCAGAATATTCGACGGCGAGCCCGGCCAGAACAGTTATCCGGGCGCGCGGCGCGGATGCTACTCGATAGGTGGCAAAGCCCTGCAGCGGCCAGCGGGCGGAGATAGTCGATCGGCAAATCGCCGAGTCCTTTGGCAAAAAACGTCGTCGGCACCAATGTCGCCGCCGTTTGACGGGGCGCCGACCCGGCGGGTGCCGGTGCCGCCGAATTCGTGCGCCGGCACCGACGGAGAAAAGGAATTCGTGCGGCGGATCCAGGATCGCCTCGTATTTCACATAGGCCAGCAAATTCTGCCAGCCGACCAGTGTCGAGGCGTTGTGCCGTCCGATCCAGTTGTAGCCGTCTTGGATCCCGATCCCGAGACGCTCGGTGAGCAGCTTGTCCAGGGTGACGGTCAAATTGGTGGCGTTGCCGCCCGACGACCGGTTGAGGTCGACGGCGTCACGTAGAAGCGCGTCGGTAGGCGCGGCCTGGGAGAACAGGATCGTCGCCGGGAAGATCCTGTCGCCGGCCGCGGTATAGGCGGCAACTGTCGCCGGCAGCAGCACGGGACAGGCCGCAGCAGAAGCAAGCGCAAGCCGGCGCCAGCACCGCGCGAGGAGCAAGACGCGGGCGATGCCGGCCGGTAGAGAAGGGATGGTGCCGTGCGGCCGAGCTGGTGTGCATACTGCTTCTCCTGGAGCGCTATTTCTCGGTAGCCACGAACACGCCTTCCCAGTCGGGGCCCGGCGGATTGGCGGCAAAAAGTCGATGCGCTCCGCGTACAAATCATCAGAGCTGTGCCAAGCGCGCGTCACACCGCCGGCATTCGCCGATGGCAGCGCTGCGCGCCGGCCCAATCCTGCCGCGCGGTAGGCCTTCAACAGCGCTGAGTGCCGAGCGATGAGCTGCTGCTCCTCCTCGATCCGCTCGGGGGCAGCGCGTATATACGCGGACGGCCTGAGTCTTGCGCCTTGACCGCTACGAGATCGATCTCGATCAACTGCCGGATCGCCGAGACGCGCAGCCGTCTCCTCGCCGATCACCAGATCGATGCCATAGATCTTGCTGAGGCTCTCCAGCCGCGAGGCCAGATTGACCGGATCGCCCAGCAGCGAGTAGTTCGAAATGTTGCTGCGAGCCGTAATTGCCGACGCAGCATTCGCCGGTGTTGATGCCGATGCCGCATGCGGACCGGCTCGAAGATTGTCCCGGCCGCCTGCGCCTCGGCCGCCCAGTCGCGGTTGAGTTCGACCGAGCTTCCGCCGCATCGCCTGCGCGGCACGCAGGCGTTCTCGGCGTGGTCGGGATCGTCGAGCGGAGCGTTCCAAAATGCCATGATGCCGTCGCCAAGATATTTGTCGATCGTTCCCTTGTGCTCGGTGATGATTTCGGTCATCGGCGACAGAAAGCTGTTTAGGAAGCTGGTCAGCGCTCGGGCATCCACTGACCTTCGGCGAGGGTGGTGAAACCGCGAATGTCACAGAACAGGATCGTCATCAGCCGCATTTCGCCGCCCAGCTGCAGTCGCTCCGGATGGGCCGCCAGCTCGGCGACCATCTCCGGCGCCAGGTACTGGCGGAAGGCAGTGCGAATGCGGCGGCCATCGCGATCGACGACCCAATAGCGGAACAGCAGCACCGTCGCGCTGGCGGTCACCAAGTGCGGCCACCGGCTCGACGAGCGGCAGCCACAGATTCTTCGCAAAAGCCAGCTGCGCCGCGCCGGCCCAAGCCGCAATCGGCGCTAGCCCGGCGAGAGCCGCAAAGCGCGTCGGCACGAATTCGGTCATGGCCCCGGCCAGCGCCGCCATCAGCAGGACCGCTGCAGTAATGACGATATCCCAGCCCTCCGGCGGCGCACCGATGAAATCACGACTGATGATGGTATCGACGATGTTGGCCATGCGCTCGACCCCGGCATCGGCGTATTGCCAAAGGGCTGGGCGAAGCTGTCGCTGCTGCCGACGAAAGAGGCGCCGATCAGGACGATGCGGCCGGAGAGCCGGTCGGGCGCAACCCGTCCGGCCAGCAGAGTCGGCGAAGGAGAAAGCTCGGAAAGGTGCCACGCGGTCCCCGGTAATTGATCAGCCAGCCGCATCGCCCTGTCGGTCGGCACCCGACAGCTCGCCGATGCGGACGCCGGCGCCAAGCGCCAGCGCAACCTGCGGCCAGGCGACGCCGAGATAGGCGGCGGCTACGCGTATCGACAAGGAAGGCAGGAAATCGGCCTCGAACGGCAAGGCGACGTAATCGTAGCGCGGCGCGCCGTCGCGATCGTAGGCGACAGCTCGGCGTGGCCGAGCCCGCCGGCGGCGGCGGCGAGCGTCTCGATCGGCAGAACCGCCGATTTGGGACGCAACGGGAAAACCGGCGGCAGCGGGCTCCTGTCAAACCGCGCATAGGCCGATTGCGGAGAGCCACGGAGGGCTCCCTCGCCGGGCGCTTCGACAGAACGACAAGCCCGATCGGCAGCAGAACACGGCCGGAGCGTGCGCATGGCGGCGGCAAAGCGGTCGTCGCGGTCGCTGTCGGCGAGCCGCTCCAGGGCGGCACCGAAGCCCGTCGCCGCGATCGCCGGCGAGCGCCTCGGCGGCGGCATCGCGCCGCCTCCGCGCAGATCGGCGGGAACCGGCTCTTCAGGCTCGGTGAACAACAGATCGAAGGCGACGACCTTCGCCCGGCCTGGTCGAGCAGGTCGAGCGCCCGGGCGAAGAGGGCGCGCGGCAACGGCCAGCGGCCGAAGCTGTCCGAGACTGCGGTCGTCGACGAGGATCACCGTCACCTCCGGCCCCGGCGGGCGGACCCCGCGCAGGCGGAACCGCAGGTCGAGCGACGCGGTCTCGAGCCCGCGGAGAAGCGGATTGATCGGCGAAGACAGTGAACAGCAGCACCACGACAGCGGCGGCGACCAGCGCCAGCCCGGCCGAGCGCGCCCCGCGCTGCAACCTCACGGCGGTGCGTCCTATTCCAAATTCGTGCGGCCGATGAAGTCGTCGAATTCGGCCGCGGTCCACACCCGTAGCCGGGACCGGATCTCTGCCGGCTTCGACGCGGGCACCCCAGCGCGCGGGGATGACGATCTCCCGTCCCGTGGCGACGCTCCTCAGACTGACGCGGCCTTCGAGCACGCCGACTTGGGTCGATCCCGGCCGGGCGTCGATGAACCAGTCGGTCGAGCGCACCGCCGCTACGCCGGTCGCCGTGTCGACCTCGAAATGCGGCGCGCCCTTGAGGGCCGGGACCACCGCGCGCAACAGACCCTCGCCCAGCGACAATGTGGCATCACGGCTCTGTCCGCCATCGCCCGACCCGGTAATCGGCGATCGTCAAGCTGGCCGCCGGACGCGAGGGCGATAACCGAGACCGTCGTTCATCCGCAGTTTCAGCTGAGCAATGCTGCAACTGAACGAAGTACGTTT
>ERZ1370068.7271-contig-620_pt1 | contig 41206 bp, 67 predicted proteins | sample MGYA00561227_ERZ1370068 | MGnify/ENA primary metagenome ERZ1370068 (study PRJEB38410, sample SAMEA6850437) | metagenome | study: Metagenomic assessment of the ecological functions of the soil: analysis of the soil microbiota associated with the... | reverse complement strand
AAAATCGAGGTCAATGAGGTCGCTCATAACGGAACTCCCAACGGGGTTTGACTGATATTTGTGTCAGCTCGCACCTGACCTTGGGTCGTTCTTCGCCGAGCTGCGCGGCAGCAACCATGCTGCCGAATCCGGGAGTTCTCGGATCAGGTAGAACCCTCATTACGCCGCGTGACAAGTGTTGACTTGGGGTAGAAGCGAAGCTTGGGAACGCGCCTGCCGATCTTAGCGCTTCCTCATTTGCGGGTTTCGATCGCAGCTGACCGCGGGCCCTCCACGACGTTTCTCATTGTTGTGATCGCGATGTCGCCGCGACCTGTGCGGCGAGCACGGTCCTGGCGCCGTTCGCGCTGAGACCCTCATCATCGCCCTGGGATGGCCTGTGCAGGCGCATCTGCAGTCGCATGCCGGAGCTCTTGCGCTGGCAATCGTGATGTCATCGTCATAGCGATGTTCCTGGCGTTTGCATCGAGCGTCCTATCGGGTTTCGGTCGCGTCGGGCAGGGCCGACGACGAGATGATGCGCCTGGCGGCGTCGAGAACCAATGCTAGCGCATCGAATAGGCCTGGGTGATCCAACTCTTGCCGACCCCGGTTGGGCCAATGATCAGCAAATTGTGGCGGCGCTCGACCCACTCTCCGGCGACGAGCTTTGGAATAGCGCTCGGGCGAGCCTGCGGGGTGTCTTGGTATCGACGTCTTCGACGACGGCGTTCTGCCTCAGGCTCGCAAACCGCAGCCGGGTTACCAGCCGCTAGTTGTCGCGCTTGGTCGCTTCGCGATCGACGAGCACGGCAAAGCGTTCCTCGAAGCCGAGTGCGGCAAATGTCAGGCTGTCGCCGTTGTTCCTCGAGCGCTTTCGCCATGCCGGTGAGCCCGAGCGCTAATAGTCGCTCCTCCGTTGGATGTCTGAGCATTGCTCTCCTCTCTTGTCACCGCCGATTGCTGCAATGCCGTGCCGGATCGGCGGAGCTTCCGGCGTCGGTTCTCGTGCGTAAGCCTTGTCGAGCCCGTTCTTCGGGATCGAGGCGATCGAGCCGTAGGTTGTGGCGCCGATCTCGTTGCCGCGGCGGCAGGCCGCTTTCAGACGTGCCGAGCCATCACTTCGTGCCAGCCGCAGGATGCCGAGACAGGCGCGGAAGCCCTGTTCGGGATGTGGCTTGGCCTCTACGATCGCCTCGACAAGGGCGATGGTGGCCAGGCCGATCGAGGCGGCATGCCGCATCATCCGGGACGGTGTCCACTGTGCGTAGCGCCGGTGCGCGCTCGGCATGTGCTGTTGAATGGTGGTGTGCCGGTTGTGCGGGCGCGAGCGCACGTGGCTGGCAAGCCGGCTACCCCTGTGGAAGATCTCGATCGTGGTGTCGGTGATGCGAGCCTCGACCTGCTCGCGGATCAGGCGCGAGGGCACCGAGTAGTAGTGATGGTCGACCTCGATGTGATAGTCAGGTGCGACCCGGCACTTCTTCCACTCGGCTTATTGATAAGGCTCGCTCGGCAGCCCTTTCAACGCCGGCCGCCCGATCGTCTCCAACAACTCGATCCTGCTGATGCCGACCTTGCGCATGATGCGGGCATTGAGATCGGCGACGATCTCCCGCATCGCGACGTTGAGCTCAGCCAACGAGAAGAAGGCGCGTCTTGCGCAAACGCGCCAGGACGTACCGTTCGATGATCAGGACGCCGACTTCCACCTTGGCGCTTATCGCGCCGCTCCAGTTCCGCCTCGTGCATCCCATCCGGCACCGGCCAGGTGATGCCGACCACTCCGGCACGCCGCAGATACTCGGCATCCGTCGATCGGCTAACCCCTACCGACACCGCGATTTGGCGCTCGCTCAGCCCCAGCGCGTGCCTCAGTCTTCAGGACTTCGCAAACCTTCTCGCATCGGCGCTCTCTCGGCGGGCATCGGGCCTCCCTTGCATCGGAGCGAAGGGAGGCCGCGTGCGCGATCTGTTCGCCGCCAGCGAGAGCGTCGGGCCAAGTCCCTCAGGGTGGCCGGATTGGCTCGGATTACGCAGGGAGGGGCGAGAGCGGGCATCCGACGGGGGAGGGGTTGCGCGCTCGCCAGAGGGAGGCCACGGCGATCGAGGGGACGAGCTGTGGCCTGAGGACGAAGCTAGAGGGTGCTGCGGTGGGCGCCTATGCGGAAAAATACCGATTTGCGGCAGGGGTTTCCGTGGGATGTTGCCAAATTGGAAAGACACCTCATCGCGCCAAGACCTAATTGGACGTTAGGCAGCACCTGGCGAACCAGATTGCCTCACCGCCGGCCGCAGCTGAGTTCGGCGCCTCTATGGATACCTGCGGTGCCGCCGCAGGAAATCGAGAGCAAGCCCGTTGAAGGCCTCGGGTGCTTCCCAGTAGGGCGCGTGTCCAACTTCTCGGATCGTCGCGATCTCGTGCAGCGGCAGGTGCCGAGCCATGAGGCGCTGCAGTGGAGGGGAGCATAAAGATCTGCCTCGCCAGTCAGCAGGAGGACTGGAACGCGTATGCGCTCCATTGCCTTCCAGTTCAGCTCGAGACCTGACGGCTGGTCAACGGGATGGTTGCGGTGGGCCTCCGCGGAAAGGGCCGCGAATCTCGCCGTGCCTTCGGGATTGCTCGCGCGGTAGGACGGTCCAAGCTCGATGAATGCGGTCGAGACGTGAGGCTTGACCGCTTTAATGTCGAGCCGTGCGAACATCTCAAGCCAGTCTGGCTCGACCGGCGCAACGATGGAGCCGGCAAGCACCAAGGAACTCACCCGTTCGGAATGTGCTGCAGCGAGCCGCATCGCGATGCCCCCGCCAGCCGCGGCTCCGATCACATGCGCCGTGTCGATCGCAAGGGCGTCGAGGAGTTGGCAAAAATCTCCGATTGCCGTCCCTGGGTCCTCCGCGGTTCCTCGCTCCGACCGGTCAAAACCGCGACGGGAATAGCCGACGACCCGATAGCCCGCCGCGGCAAATACCGGCTGCTGGTGCGCCCAGATCGCACTGCCTTGCGACAAGGGATGACTGAGCACGACCGGCTCACCGCCACCTCCGGTGTCCCAGTACCAAAGCCGCGCACCCGGCGTGTCCGCCAACTCCTCGCGGACCGCCGCCTGTTCGGGCAAGCGGAACACCATCGAGCCCTCTCGCCAGTGCTGGCTGTTGCGCTACCCTTGCATCAGCACGATGTCGAAGATGACGCGCTTGGCATCGGCCTCCATCGCCGCGAGCGGCTCGAGGATCGGCATTACGATCGTTTCCGGACGCTCCGCCGACAGCAGGAAGCGGTCCTTGTCGTGAAACGGATCGCCCTCGAAGTACAACTGGGTGACCAGCCGTTCGCGCTTCGCTCCCACACCTCGAAGTGAATGTGTGAAGGACGCATCGCAGCACCCGCCGGATAGGCCGCCGGCTTGATCGTCTTCAGGTTGTAGCGGCCATCTTCGTCTGTCTGCACGACCGCGAAACCCTCGAAATTGGGATCGAGCGGTGCCGGATTGTCATCGTTAGGGTGGCTGTAGCGACCGAAGGTGTTCGCTTGCCAGATTTCGGAGTTTGGCGCCACGCACCGGATTGCCTGCACGATCGAGGACACGGCCACCGAGATAGATGATCTGTCCCTGCGCCCGCGCGGTCCGCCCGGGGACCCGCGTCAGGTCACCGCCCTTCGAGGGTTCACCCAGTGGATAAAATGGCCCCAGAATTTGCGACGATGTTCTCGGCAACAATTGCGGTGCCGCGGCAGGCGTCGCCAGGTCTGCGCTGTTCTCCGCCATTGTTGCGTCTCCCTATTACAATCCAGATCCGATGTCGGCATTTGATCAATTTAGTAAGCTACGAGCAGCTGTAACCCGGGAGCATCGGGAGTATGGCGGCGCCGACCTCGACTATGATCGTACGCAGACCTTGCCCGCACGGCAAAGCTCCGATGAGACACGGCGCGGCTAAGGTGGCGACGCACGCAGCAGCCGCTTCCGCGAGGGCGCCAATCATGCGTGACTTGCACGCGTTGCCGGGGACGGACCCCGGATCTGACTGAAGCTTGGAAAATGCCGAATTGTCAACGACATGGGTGGTGAGCCCGTCATTCAGGCACCTCCAAGGCCTCTGGAACCGGGACAAACAAGTCTGGCCGCCGGCCTGCGCGCCGCGACCGGCCGCTGGCTCCTCCAGGACGCCAGGCCGCGGCTCTCCGAACTCGTCCGTCGCGTCGAGACCGAGGCGCCTCAGCCGTCCACGGCCGCGAGGAGGTCGTCGTCGTTGCAGCCGGATGAGTACCGCCGCCTTAAGGGGGAGGTTACCGGACAGGCGTTGATCGAGATGCTGCAGGCATCGCCGCACCGCGATGTCGAGATCGCGCCGCCACGCGCCCGGGCGCCAAACCGCGACGTCAACCTAGTGACCGCCTGGCTGCTCGACACCAACGTGCTATCGGAGCTTCGCCGGCCACGGCCTGAGCCAAAGGTCGTGACGTTCATCGCCGCACAGAAGCTCTGATCTACTCTTCGTCAGCGACGTGACCATCGCCGAGATCCGCTTCGGCATCGAGCAGGTCACAGATGCGTGAAGCGTGCTGAGCTCAATGACTGGCTCGCCCACAAGCTCCGCCCGATGTTCGCCCAGCGGACGCTGCCGATCACCGAGGTCATCCTGCTGAAGGCGCGCCTCGTGGTCGAGGAGGGCCGCAAAGCCGACCACACCTTCTCGCAGCCGGATTTGATCATTGCGGCGACGGCCCTGCATCACGACCTGACCGCTGTGACGCGCGATACCGCCGATTGCGCGCGGGCCCGCTGCCCGGTCTTCAACCCCTGGGCGGACACCGCGCCGGACGCGAGTAGCCGTCCAATTGTTTGACCACACGGGTCTGCCCGGCGGTGGGCACCGGTGACAGCATCGACGATGCTGTGCCGTGATTTGTACTGTCGGTGCGCAGATCGACGAAACATCGCCCTCCAACACATAACGAACCCCGAGTTCACGACCGATCTGGCTGACGTCGACGGGTGTCGGCTTCCAGGCGACGAGCAGTAAGCCCTGCAACGCCTTGCTGCGCGAGTGCCAATGTCATTGATGAGGGAAAAGTGAGTAAGTATGCTGTGTTGCTTAGCCACTGTAGTTGTCACCATTCACTCAGTGAAGGGGGCTTGATGCGGTACTTGCAATGGTCCCGCGCGCTTATTATTAGGCAATTTAGTCGTGCCGTTCGGCGTTTTTACATTGGTGACCGCCGCTGCACTCGCTGTTGGTTCCAGATTACGGCGCTTGCATGGGGAGTGAGTGCGCCCAAGGCTCAAAGGTTCGCGGAATTCTAGGGTGCTTGTCGCCCATCAATCTGGCGAAGGCGGATTTGCGCGAGACGCGGCGTACGCGTTTCATGGGGCTGATCGTGATTTCGATGGGGGTTCAGTTTGCGCTTACTGGACTGCGCCAGTTCGGCTTTTAGACTCGAAGTCTAGGCTCATTGACCTGTGGACCCAACCCGTCTTCACTTCTCGATGAACCAGCGGCGCTCTATGGTTGTTTAGGCGGAGCCGGTGAGATCGAGAATGTGAGCCATGCGTTCCGGCCTTCCGCGCGGTGATCCGCATCAAATTCCTTGTAGCCCTGAGGTTCAGGTAGCCGCAAGGCGCAGCGCCGCGTCGGCTGGTCACGGAACTTAGGCTGGAGTTGGAACGGTCGGATCGAGTTGCGCGCTTGGCCGGCGCATCAGATATCCGGGACTGCATATCATGCCGCGGTGACCGAGCGGCTTGGCGACGCTCGATCCGCTCGCGCTCGCGAGGACTGTTCATCGCCTCCCACACACTCGATGCGCCGCTGCACGATTTCAACCAGAAATCAGGGCTGTTGCCGAACACGCGCGCGAGGATCAGCGCGGTCGCAGCCGTCACGTTCCTGCGGTTATTGCACAGCTCGTTGACATGTTTGCGCTGAACGCCCATGGCCTCGGCCAGCGCAGCTCTGGGTCAGCCCCATAGGCTGCATGAACTCTTCGATGAGTATTCTCGCCGACCGTAGCCGGCTTGCGCTTGGTCGTAAGCATGGTTCACCTTACCTGTAACGATGGTCGTCAAGATAGACGCCTTGCGCGCCTCGCCGCGACTGCCATCCCACCGGAAGACCAGCCGCCATTGCTTGTTGACGCGGATCGAGTGATACCCGGCCAGAGTTGCCACGCAGCTTCTCGAAATGATTGCTGGGCGGTACACGCAAATCCTGATCGGTTGTTGCGTCGTCGATCATCTGGAGCTGCGAAAAGAGCCGGTCTTCGAGATCCGGATGGGGATATTCCTCGATCGCTTATCCTCGACGAAGAGGCTGCAACATGCGTCGCGAAAGCTCACGATCATGTGGCAACAAAGATGAGTGAGGTGGCACCACTCTATGAGTACATAGTGCAAGACTAATGCGTCGGGCCGCCAGGTGAATATCTTACGCATCTTCGACGCGCTAGGATGCGATACTCTGCGGGCGCACCGAATGGCTGAACAGTGGTGGCCGGTCAGATCGGATCTGCCGGCATGGTCAAAACAAGCGGCAGAGAAACTCTCAGTCCAGCTATCCACCACAGTATAGCCGGAGCTATAGGCCAAAAGTTGCCAGCACCCCCTTCTGACAGGGCCATGCGGCGCATAGAAGGTAACTGCGGTCCGCTCAAAGCTGGCCGCACGAGACTAGACAGCCGACAATGCAGTGATTGTGGGCCACGTGGTGTGCTCTGACCTGCGTTTGGCCGTGAGCTCGCGCGCCGGTCATAGTCGTGCCGAACGACGATGGTAGCGGCAGCAGCAATATCGCGCGTGATCTGCGACACCTACTGATGGCGTAGCCGATTGAGCCAGGACACGTCTGGCCATCCCAAGCGCATTGATCTAGGCAGCTGGGTGGACCGGACATAATTCGAGATGCCGACCATGGGCTTGGTCCTTTGCGTCTACGAAGGTCGTGAAGCTGGTGACGATCTCGATGGCTTCCAGGTCGGCAGCTACAGCGACTTCGGGGCGTGGCGCGACTTCATCGCCGCTAAGCTGGAAGGAGGCACGGTGGGGCAGCAGGTTTCCCACCATCATGATGCATTCGGATTGCGACGGAGAGTGGTCGCCGGAGGATTGCATCGCTCTCAAGCGTGAATTGGCGGCAATCCGCGACGAGATGGCCAGATTGCCCGTCGTGCCGTTTCATTCGGCGTGGCAACAGCAGGTTGCGGACGAGTTTGGGCTTCGCCAACAAAGCGCCCTCGACTGCTTCATCAACGTTGATGGCGAGACGCTCGTTGACGCCATCGAGCGCTTGGCCGAGCTGGCGATGCGGCTGGGAAGGCCGATTACCTTCGCGTGAGAGGCGAGCTGTGGCGACCACTTGCACGATCATGGCACGAGGTGCCCGCATGACCGCGATTAGTCCCGAGGCGCAAGCTCTGATCGATCGCCTGCACGCAGTCGATCTCGCGCGGCCGAAGCTGGACTCTGAGGCTGTCGAGAATGCGTTCAACCGCCACCTGGAGGCGCTCGGCCTGCCGCTGCGCCCGATCCGCGCGATGCCGGATGCGTCGAGTGCATATCGGCGGATGATTGACCTGGCCGATGCCACCAGCCGGCTCGATGCGATGCGGGCCGCCCGGGAGGCCGCCCGCTCGACCTGGTTCAATCGCGAATTGGCCGCTCGCAACGCCGCACATGGTCTCGCTCTCCATATCTCGCAGGGCGTCTGTACGGATGATGCCTACTTTGCAGCCCAAAGCGCCGCCAATGCGGCGACGGCCGAGGCCGCTGGTGACGCAGGTGAGCGAATGAACGCTGCGCGGACGGCCTGCCGCGAGGTGGCGCTGAAAGCCGAGTGGGTTCTTGCGCTCTTGAGAGCAAAATGGGCAGCGAGCGAGGCCATCTCGGAAGCGGCCGGAAGCAGGACTGACGACGACATCTGGTCAGCGGCTTACCACACGGCTGTTGACGATCTAGGCGCTCTCACTCCTGCTTTGCATGCTTGCGAGGAGCGCAATGCCCTTTCCGCTTTCGCTCATCCGGCCCAACAGCAGCTGGTCGACATCTGGCTGCCGACGCTCGATGCGTTCGAGGCAGGATTGCTTTGCTATTGGGTCACGCCTCCAGAGGTGGTTTGGGTTTCGCGTCCGTCGTTGTCCATCGTCGATGGCAACCTGCATCGTGAAGACGGCCCCGCGGTGGAATGGGCAACCGGCGAGCGGTATTGGTTCTGGCGAGGCACCCGTGTTCCGCAATGGGTGATCGAGGACCCATCGCGCATCACCCCGGCGGTGATGCGCAGTGAGGCCAACGAGGACGTTCGGCGTTGCATGATCGAGCGCCTCGGCAACGAGCGCTCAAGTCCCTGATGAGCGGAAGCCGACCTGGCGGATTGGCTGGCAGTGAGAACGGCTGGAGCTCGGGCGAGCGACTTCTGACTCTCGGACTTATTCATTCGCCTGGTCATGGCGCGCCTCTGAGCTTGGCCACCGTCATTGCTTTCAGCAACGACGCCAAGCACGAGCGCATTAACGCTTTCTTTACCACTATAATTGTGCTAGCAATATTGTGCCTAGCACTTGAAAGTGGTGGGGAGTGCGAAGGATAGTCGGTATGAAAGTGTGAGAGTATCGTCAGCCAGAAGGGCGGCAGCGGGAAAACCACGCTCGCGCTGCATCTGGCGATCGCGGCGGCTAGGCATAGAAAGTTCTGGTGATCGACCTCGATCCCCAGCAATCGGCCGAGCGGTGGCACGCCATCAGGCAGAGGACCACTGGCGCCAAGGACGATCCCAGCATCGCCGCAGGGCCCTATCAGAAGCTTCCCGACATGCTGAGGACTGCGCGCAAGCTCGGCGCCGAGCTCGTGCTGATCGACACGCCCCCGAAGCTCGATAAGGCAATCATCCATCGCCTCAAAGCCGCCACCATGGTGCTGGTGCCGTTGAAGAGCAGCGTGCTCGATCTGCAGGCGCTGGAGGACACCTCTGACCTCATCAATCTCGCAAAGGTCCGCGACGTAGATCTGCCGTCATCCTGAACGCCGTGCCGACGGCCAAAACAGAGAAACTGCGATCAAGGAAAGCTTGCGCACCGCGAGCCGTCTCAAGTTGGAGGTCATGCCCGAGCGACTGAGCGAGTTGCTGGCGTTCAGTCAGCGGTCTGAAGGCTGGTCGCGGTGTTACGGAGGTCGAGAAGAATGGCTCGGCGGCAAAAGAAATCTCCACGCCTCTACCAAGCGCTCTGGGCGCGGGACAATGACGAAACGCGGGAGAGTAACGTGGACGCACGTTGCGTTATCCATGACCGATGCTGTCAAGGCCTGCCGCAGGCCGGCTCCCGCGTGTCGCAAGGAAGCCCTCAGGGCCGCGCCCCGAGGCCTCTCTTACCCAGTCCGTGAAGAAAGTGGCGAGCCACAAGCGCAACCCTCCGGCCACGCGGACGGGCCGGAAAGGCATCGTTATCTACTTCGACCAGCGCGTGGCTGCCGCCATTCGACGTCTGGCATCGGATTGCGACGCCACCAACCAAGAGCTTGGCGAAATGGCCTTCAAATTCCTGTTTGAGAAATTCGGAGAGCCGTGGCCGGACCTAGAAAGGACCTCGCAGGCTGTTCGTTCGGCCGGCCAGTGTTACTAGATAAACGAGTTCGCACATGAGTGAGGACATCGTCTCTAACGGACGCCGTTAAGCTGACCGCTGGCATCTCGCTGACCGGGGCCGTGAAAGACGTCGCTGGTCGCAGGGACTGGTTTGTCGATGAAGTGCTCGACGCCCAGGACGAGTGCCACGCCAGGGGCCGTCACCTGGCGATGCGTCTTTCGCAAGATGCGCCAGGCTCACCGCATTCGCCGTTCTTACATTTGGCGTTTCTAAACGCCACACTCGACATCGACTGTCCTCGATGCGGCAACGCGGATCGCTTGCCGCCGCGCACAGCGCGCGTCGCGCTCGTCATCGGCAATTCCGCCTATCAGCTACACGCCCAGGCTCGAGAACCCCAGGAACGATGCCGCCGACATGGGCGCCGCGCTGAGGAAGCTCGGCTTTCAGGTGATCGAAGGGCTTCGATCTCGACAAGGTTGCGTTCGACGCCATGGTGCGCGATTTCGCGCCAGCTCTCAAGGCACGGAGGTGGGGCTTTCTTCTTATGCCGGTCATGGAATGCAGGTCGTCGGGCCATAACTATCTCGTTCCCGTCGACGCCAAGCTGACGACCGTCTCGGCGCTGGACATCGAGATGGTGCGCCTAGAGCTCGTGCATCAGACGATGCAAGCGGGAGGCAAAGACCAATCTTCTCTTCTTCGATGCCTGCCGAGACAATCCTCTCGCCCGCAATCTTGCCCGAGCCATGGGCGCGCGATCGCCTGAGATTGGGCGCGGACTCGCAGCCGTCGAAGCGGCGCGGGCACGCTAATCAGCTTCTCGACCCAGCCGGGAAACGTGGCTCTCGATGGAACTGGCCGCAACTCGCCGTTTACCGGTGCGCTCGTGCAGGCAGCCTGGGAACGTCGGGCGAGGACCTCAATGCCATCCTGATTGCTGTGCGCAACGATGTCATGCGACAGACGGATCGCCAGCAGGTGCCATCGGGAACACTCGGCGTTGACTCGGCGATTTTACTTCGATCCCTCGGTTCAAACGTCTGACCCAACACCCGCAACGCAACTAAAATTGAGCGAAGGTCAGAGGCGTGGAGCGTAACTAAGCTGACCTGCGACCTTCGCCATCCTTGACGCGATCGTCGCGCGCGACAACCAGGCGACACCGGTGGATTGCGCCGTCCGCGCCGCTTCGGTGACGTAACATGCTGCGTAACCCAGATGAAGTGATCGCCATGGGCGCCGCTATTCACGCCGGCGTGCTCGCACGAAATTCCCTGGCCCGTGTGGTCAAAAACTGAAACGACCGACACGGTTAGTTATCCCACCGCTGGTCTAGACCGAACTTTTCCTTCGCTAGAAAAGTTCGGTCTAGAGTTACAGAGGCCAGTCCGGTACATTTCAATATACACGATGGTGGACGCCGTAAGCGGACCGTTAATGAATTGGGCGCGCGTCCCTCGGCACCTCACAGTAGAAAATCGTTCTTCGTCAGTTGCAATATACCGGAGATCTCGATCTCGAAGTCCGCAACTCGGTCACCGTTAACGTCGCCGCTGACGATAGTGTTATCGTTGGCCGTGCCAACCTGGTCGAATATCTGGTAGTGCAACTCACCGGCCTTGCCGCTGAATTGCTTCGTATCTATGAAACTGAAGCTCTGATCGCCGGAGCGGCCGGAGTTGGCATCAATGTCCCTGATGTCGATATCATCCAAACCGGGCTGAAAATCCGCGATGACATCGCGGATGCCAGCACACCGACACCACTGTCGGCGAGCGTGTTGAAGTCGAACACGTCGTTTCCGACGCCGCCAGTCAACGTATCATGGCCCAGACCACCGGTCAGTCGATCGTTGCCTGCCCGCCGCTCAGCGCGTTCGCCGCGTCATTGCCGACGAGCGCGTCGGCAAACGAGAGCCCACGAGGCTCTCGATGCTGATGAGCCGCTCCGATCCGCCGACCCCGGCGATGGTAGCACTGCCAGCGCTCAAATCTGCCGTCACCGCTGCCGACACGCCGATGAACGATGCGGTGTCGGTCCCCTCCGTCCAACAGATCGTTGCCGCCGCGCCCTACGAGCACATCGTCGCCTGCGCCGCCAATCAATACGTTGCGTTCGGTCGTGCCAAGGAGCGTATCCGCGAAGGCGGAGCCGGTGAGATTCTCGATGCCGGTGAGCGTGTCAGCCCCTTCACCCGTGCTCTGCGGGCTGGCGACCCCTAGATCCACCGTGACCCCTGTCGATGCCTCGGCATACGACGCGGTATCTAGCCCGGCACCGCCATCGAGGATGTCGTCGCCTGCGCGCCCCATGAGGGTATCACTGCCGTCGCCGCCGGTGAGCAGGTTGGCTCCGCTGTCTCCTTTGAGGATGTCGCTCCACCCGGAGCCGATGACATTCTCGATGTTGATGAGCGTCTGAAATACCGCAAGGCTCGAGTCGGTCTGCTGCGGGCCGCTGGTCGCGAGATCGACCGTTGCCCCCTGCAGCGTGAGCCCGGCATAGGACGACGCCGTATCGCCCCCTCGCCGCCGTCCAGAACATCGGCGCCCGCGAGCACGTCGTCGCCGGTCCCGCCGTTGACGCTGCCGTGGAACCCGATCAGGACGTCATCGTACGCCGAGCCGACGAGGTTCTCGATTCCCACTATGGTATCCGTTACCCCTCCGCCGCCTGTTGCGGCGCGCCGCTACGGAGGTTGACGTTCACGCCCGCCGCGGCGGGAGTAGGATGCCGTGTCGGCGCCGGCGCCGCCGTCGAGGGTATTGACACCCGTCCCGCCGATCAGCGTGTCGTTTCCGTCGCCTGCGCGGAGAGTGTCGTTGCCGTCTCGTCCGCTCAGCGTGTCGTCGCCGGCGCCGCCGTCGAGCGTATCGATACCCGAACCACCGCTAAGCAGATCGTTTCCAACGCCTCCGAAGAGGAGGTCGTTGCCGTCACCCCCTTCGAGCGTGTCGTTGCCCGTGCCGCCGTCGAGCCGGTCGTCGGCTCCGAGGCCCGCGAGCCTGTCGTTGCCGCCCCCTCCGCTCAGGTCGTCGGCAGTCTCGGTTCCCGTCAAAGGTGTTGTCGTTATCATCGCCGGGAATGAGGGAGGCCACAGGGACGGTGACATCGGCGAACTGGAGCGTCTCGATACCTTTCACGCGGGTCACATCGCCGTACTGGCCGGTGAGGACGAGTGTCTGCGCTCCGGCATCGAACGTGATCGTGTAGTAGGCACGGGCGCCCATCGACGACGGCGATATCGTTGCCCTCGCCGCCATCGAAGGTATCGCCGTTGGGGCCGCCGATCAGGGTATCGTCGCCGGCCCCGCCTTCGAGCATGGTCCCGTGCTTGTCGCCCTCCAGGACGTCGTCGAGACGCCGAGCCGACCAGGCCCTCGATCAGGAAATAAGTATCGCCGGCTGCATCGCCGGTATTGATCGCAGAATTGAAGAGGCTGGCCACGACGCCGCTGGCCGCGGTCTCGTAGCTCGCGATATCGAGACTGTCATCGAGGTCGAAGGCTTCTCCATCGTAGCCGACGGTGTACTTGAGAATGCTCGGAAAAAACATGTCGCCGTTGAGGACATCGGCGCCGGCACCGCCGATCAGGAGGTCGCTCCCATAGCTGCCCATGAGGATGTTGTCGCCTGCGTCGCCGATCAGAGTGTCGTTCGCGAGCGAGCCAAATATGGCTTCGACCCCGTCATAGCTGTCCCCGGCGGCGCTTCCCGTATTGCGCGAGGGATCGGCGAGATCGACCGTCACGCCGGCGGCGAGATCGGTCTGGCCGTGAGTGTAGCTGACGATATCGATGCCGTCGCCACCCTCGAAGCGGTCACTGCCGTCGGAGGCGATGAGCAGGTCGTCGCCCACGCCGCCAACGAGGGTGTCGCCGCCGCCACCACCGAAGAGGACGTCGCCACCCACTCCGCCGATCAGCGTCTCGCTGACATCGACCCTCCCGACAATGAAATCATCCAAGTTGGAGCCGATCACGCCTTCGATGCTGACGAAGGTGTCTCCTGCGGAGTCGCTCCATATGGGTGAAGTTGAGGTCAATGACGACGAAGTCGATAAGCGGTACTCGTCTCAGTGATCGTCTCGTAACTCACGAGATCGAACCCTTCGCCGCCGTCCGAGGACATCTGCGCCGGCCCCGCCGATCAGGATGTCGTCGCCATCGCCGCCGCGCAGGGTATCGTTGCCGTCGCCGGCAAAGAGGCGATCATTGCCGGCGAGGCCGCTGAGCACGTTAGCGCCAGCGTCGCCGGTCAAGATGTCGTCGAAGGCGCTGCCCGTGAGGTTCTCCATCGCCACGAGCGTGTCGATGCCAGCACCGCCCGTTGCCTGCGGGCCCGCGATCGCCAGGCTGACGGACACGGCGGCGTCCGCCGACGCGTAGCTTGCCGTGTCTGTCCCGGCCGCACCGTCGAGCGTGTCGTCGCCGGCGCCGCCGTCGGCGATGTCGGCGCCGCCGAGGCCGCTCAGGGTGTCGTTGCCGCCGAGCCCCTTCAGCTCGTCGCTGAAAAAAGTGCCAGTTAAGGCATTGTCGCCGTCGTCGCCGACAACGGGACCGTCTGCCGGGCTCTCCAGCAAGGAGCTGGCGGGAACGACGCCATCCGCAAAAACGACCGTCTCGACGTTGCGTAGCTGGTCGGTGCCCTCGGGCGACCCTGCCCGCAGGTCGGCTACAGTGTAGGTGTCCGATGCGGCATCGAAGGTGATCAGATAGTCGCTCCGCGACCCGGCAAAAAGGCCTGATCGTTACCCTCGCCGCCGTCGAGGGTGTCGTTGCCACCACCACCTGTCAGCTGATCGTCACCACCCCCACCGTCGATCTCCTCCGACCCGCTCGTGCCTGTCAGGTGGTCTGCGGAAGCTCGAGCCGATGATGACCTCGATGTCCTGCAGAATATCGCCGCCCGGCCCGACCACGACCCCGACCGGGGAGTCATCGTAGCGGACATAATCGATGCCCGCCCCGCCAAAGACCCTGTCGTCGCCCTCGCCTGGGTAGAACGTATCGCTGCCGGCGCCGCCGCAAACCAGTCGTCGCCACCGAGGCCGCGGATCACATTGTCGCCGCCCCCGCCCAGAATCGTATTGGGGAGATCGTTTCCTTCGAGGAAATCGTTGAATGCAGTGCCGTTGATATTCTCGACGGACACGTACACATCACCCGCGGCGTCGCCGCCCAGTGCCACCGGTGACGAGGCTCAGCGCCACGCCGGCCGTCGCCGACCAGAACACCAGAGTGTCGAACCCTATACCGCCATCAATAAGATCGGCGCCTGCGCCACCGTCGAGCACATCGTCGCCCCCTTGCCCACCGAACGGCTGATCGTCGCCGCCAAGGCCGAGCAAGAACCTCACTACCCGATCCGCCGACCAGGACGTCAGCGTTGTCGGTGCCCTCGATAGTCGTCGGCATGTCATCCCTCCCGACGTAGCATGCACCATCGATCCGCCGCACCCGCTTTGGCTGTTACCCCCGTTCGATCGCTCGTGATTGCTCCCGTTGCCGATAGCATCTCGTGCGGTGGCCTGTCTTGCACAGAATGAAATGATTGCGGATGTATCCACTGCTGCACCGCGCAGAACAGCAAGCGGCATCTCAAGCCCCGGTGTTTGTCAAGAGCATGCCGATGTGGATTTCACACGTTAATGATCGCGATCCGTTGCCAGCGCGCAACGCCTGCTTGTATGGCACGGACATGGCTTGCGTTCTTAAGAGCAGAGAATTGACACGCGTGATCGAGGACTCTGCGCGGGTCGTCAGGTCGAGAACTCGGGTCATGGGACAGCACGCGTGTCGTTGAACAGCCTAACGTGTCGCAGCTGCCGGAAGAGGGGGAGCTGATTGCGCCGTCGACGATATCATCGATGCGCACTGGTGCACCTTCACGCCGAGTCGGATTGATCTTGATCAGCCAAATCTGCTCGAGGGATATTCTCCGCACCGACGCTGCTCGGGCCTTTATGTTCTGTCCATCGTCTGCCTCCTGCCGACGGTCGGCCTGGGTCATGAGTCATCTGGGAGTCACCTAGGCCCCGGACGTGGCTGGCCACAAAACTCATCCAGCTCAGCGGGTTCCATTCTTTTCAAACGAAGCAAAGTGCGGCTGCGCTTCAGAGCATGCCAAATCATTAGTTCAAGCAGGGCCGCCTGGGCGAACAATCGTATGCGCCAGCCTCGCGTTCTCGTACGGTGGTCAGATCGATTGAGTGAACAATACTCGCCCAAGCTTCGTCAAAACGCCTCGTAAGCGCTTTGACAATATCAGGATCTGCACGGCCCAGCGTCCAGCAGCTTCCGTGCTTCCATCTCGTTCCCAAGCCCGCCAGAAATTGTGGCACGCAGCTAGTGCCCGCCCAGCGCTTTCCTTCCCCCGAATAGACGTGTTGGCCGCCATCAGCGTGAGAGGAAACTGAGCCCGCCCGGCCAGAAGTAGCGGGCGGGCGAAGGTTCGTTGGGGCCTCAAGCTTAGCCGTTGGTTTTAGGGCGTGCCGCTATATTGGTGGACGCGGGTCAGCGCGCTACTACGTCGACCGGTACGTTAGCGGCGTCATCCAACGAGATCTGCGATGTTGCGCAAGAAACTGGGACTGTCCGCCTAACTCCAACGGGTTCCCGGAACCCAGCACCCGCCAGAACGTCCAAGTGGTGGGGGAGAGGGAGCTAAGCGCGGGACCTTTGGCGAAGGGACTGCGCCATGTCCAGGGACTTTAAACAAATTGAGATCGCGCAGGCTACGCGATGGGCCGTAAAGTGGCGGAATGCTTCAGAATGAGGCCCACAGAGGTCGTCGGCGTAATGCGCGATCAAACCGGCGGCACACGCTGTTCATTGCAGGCTTATAGGCTCCTCGCCGAGCGGAGCCCAGGAGCGCAGCGAGCGACTGGCCAGGCTCGCCAGTGACATGAAGCCGTAGGTGGGTTCGGCCAGCTCCTAAAATGTCAGCTCGGCGACTTCGAGAAGCTGACCGTCTGGGCGAGTTGGGACTGCCGGTTCAATCAGCAGGCGATCCCATGAGAAGGGTGGCGAAGCCAATAGCACTGCCGTGCGAGGTGAGGAACTGCAGCATGCAGCGTCCCTCCAATCGTCACGTGAAGAAGCAGTAGACGATACCAGCGGCTAGGACTTCCAGCAATGATCAGTTGGTCGAATAACTCGGCCACGTAGTGCCCGTAAGTTCGCCGAGATTGACGCCAAGAGTAGGCCGACCCGGCCGCGATCACGCAGGGAACCGCCGAGCTGCGCCGCGTGATGATGGAGCAGATCATCAGAAGCTCATGCCGTTGATTGGGACATCGCCGTGCGCATCAAGGCCGATGCGCCGGTGCTTTCGTCCCCGACGAACCCGTGTCAGCACGGCCGGTGCTGACTGCAAAAACGGATTTTCCAGATATGGGCGCGGAGATTCTTTCGGTCTTAGGCGCGGGAACTACAGGTCGCGGTGGTTGATCTTCGTTAATTGCAGCCGTTTTTCAATGCCGGCGGATCGCGGCTTTCCTCAGCGGCAACTGTCAGTAGCGTGGTTTTGCCAACTTCACCCGCGCGCTTTCTCGCTCGACAGCAACATTACGGTAGTTGTCGGCGATCTCCAGCCACGCGGCATCGTAGGCTTCGCCGGTGGCCTTCATGGCATCAGGCCCGAACGTGCATTGTCTATAGCGGCCAAAGATCTCGAAGCTCCGCATGCACCGCAAGGCGTTTATATGCCTCGGCGATCGAAAGCACGACCCCGTATGGCCAAAAATGGAACTGCAAGAAGGTTGGCAGTTATCTCAATAGGCGTTCATTCCTCAAAAAATATGAGGCTGCCAAGGCGCCGGTAACGCTCTCCGAAGGCTTTCGGATTGCGGAGTGCACGCAGATTGCGGCCGCGGTATTACCGCCCTATGGGATGGACTTTCCGGTAATCTGACGCGCTTCGATCAGATACTCGCGGCTGCGAGCACTTCTGATGGCGCAGATGCGCACGAATTCACTCGACCAAAGCCGGCTGGCGTTCCTGGTCTTTGACCTCCTACACCAGGTCAGCATTTTTATGAGATAGCAGCAAGTGACGAGCCGGGTCCATCTGCTAGATTGCCGGCTTGCGCACGGAGGCATCTATGCCCTCATCATATTTACCCATCTCTGCGCTCCCTGAGATCCGCGAGCTCCCTCGACGGTGCCGAGCAGACCCTCAAGGCCGACATTTCCCGGATCAAAGAACTCCTCGCCGATCCCGCCGCGACGCTTCCCCCGTCAATCGTTGCGTTCACTTTGCAGGAAGCAAAAGATGCCCTCAACCTTGTGGCCGTTCATTCACGGCAGCTGAACCGCTGGCAAAAAGACGCAATTAGTGCCAGCGACCTCGCCGAAGTGAAGCGTCTGCAAACGATCATTCCGGAAATCCGGCCACTTATTCAACGGCTGATTGCGCTTGCGACCGAACTCGACAAACGTGCCAAAACCGGTGCCGCGTCTCCACGCAAGGAGTGGCGGCACTGAGGTTAAGCCAGGTTTGTGATCGGCGCGAGTTAGTCCTCAATGCATTGCCAGGGCCGCACGCCTGTCGCTCTGCCTCAATCTGAGGAACAAAGTCCGTGCATTTTTGATATCACGCTCGGCACCGCTTTCTGCAGCAGTTTTGAGGGCGACTGTCGTGGGATGATCAGCGCTGCAAACAAACGCCAACGCCTTGGCTAATCGTCCCATTGCCTCGCGGTCGATCGTTGCCTCGTCCATTTCGAGCACCCCTAATTTCCCCGCGAGTTCGATCGCGTTGCAGTGGTTGCGTTTCGTTATCATCCGGGAGGTGTTGCGACGATCACTACATTGTTCGGTGTTTGGCGAATGGTGAGCGGTCTCGCGCCAGATGCTCGCCGAGGCCCAAGGCTCCGACCAGTTCGCCGTCGCGCACGACGAATTGACCGCGGACAATCGTGGTGATGGGCCAGCCCGTGACCTCAAGACCCTCGTATGGGATGTAGTCGGAACCGCCGTGCATCATCGTCTGGCTGATCGTTCGGCGACGGTCCGGATCCCAGATCGCAATATCTGCGTCCGAGCCCACGGCGATCGTGCCCTTGCGCGGATAAAGCCGCATACATCTTCGCATGGTTGGTGGCCGTCAGCGCGACGAACGTATTAATGTCGATCCGACCCTTCTTGACCCCTTCCGAGAAGAGGATGGGCAGGCGTGTCTCTACGCCGGGAATACCGTTCGGTACCCAGCGGAAGCTCGTGCGCCCTTTTGGTGTGAGCTTCCCTTCTGGATCGTCGTACCGAAAGGGGCAGTGATCTGATGAAAACACCTGGAACACGCCGGTTTGGAGGCCGCGCCAGCATGCCTGCTGGCTAGCGACATCGCGAGGCGGCGGACTGCAGACATACTTTGCCCCTTCCATGTTGAGGCCGTCGAGATCCTTCTCGGTCAGCACGAGATATTGTGGACAGGTCTCGCCGTAAATCTTCTGGCCACGGCCTTGTGCCCAGCGGATCTGTTCCATGGCCTCGCCGTTGGACACGTGGACGATCATGATGGGGACATCGACGAGCTCCGCCAGGCTGATCGCCCCTATGCGTCGCCTCCCGTTCGACCGCAATCGGCCGTGACGTGGCATGGAACCTCGGCGCAGTACTACCGTCTCGCTCGAGTTGTTCGGTGAGATACCGGATTGCGTCATAGTTCTCCGCGTGCACCATGACCAATGCGCCGGTCTTGCGCGCACATGCAAAGACCTCCAGCAGCTCCTTGTCTGCAAGGGCCAGGCCTTCGTAGGTCATGAATACCTTGAACGAGGTGTAGCCATCCGCGACCAGGGCGGGCAGTTCCTGCCCAAGCACGGATGCCGTCGGATCTGAGATGATAAGATGGAAGCTGACATCGATGTGGCATCTGCCCGCCGCGAGTTGATGATAGCTCATCAACGCCGCCCGCAGCCCCTCTCCTTTCTGCTGAAGGCAGAAGGGCATGACCAGCGTGTTGCCGCCGAACGCGGCTGAGCGGGTCGCGCTCTCGAAATCGTCAGCCATGACGATGCCGGGTCCGCTAGGCTGGGAAATGTGGACATGGCTGTCGATGCCGCCGGGCAGCACGAGCTTCCCTCTCGCGTCCAGGACTTCGCGTGCGCTTCCAAGATCGGCGCCGAGGGCTGCGATGCGGCCCTCGCGGATAGCGATATCAGCGGCGAGGCGTCTGCCGCCGTCACCACTGTTCCACCGCGAATAATCAAATCGAATGACGACATCGGCTCCTCGAGAAGAAAGCGGGCTACGCTTATGCGCCCTCAATGCAGATCACATGAGACACGTCATGGCCGGTATTCTCAGCGCCGACCCCGGCTGTGGGACACTCATTCATCGCCATTGCGGCAAGCCAGCGGTCATCCTTCGCATCGCCGCCGGCGATCGGCTCGACCATGCGTACCGTCAATCGGTCGCGCAATACCCCGGCGGCTGCCGCCAGCGGAGCCGCCACCCACGATGATTGTCTCCGCTCCGTGGTCATTGACGGCAAGGCGTGCAATCCGCTCCAAATCGTCCACCAGCAATTCGTCATCGGACATAGTGTCCTCTACCCGATGTGATCAGCAAAGGCTAAGATTCATAGTGTTCGGTCGTAATCAACGTTGAGGGTGCAGTCCTATCGTTGGGGTTCTGTGCGATGCGCGAACTCGAAGACAAAATCGCCCTCAAACCGTCGAACATGCTCGGCACACAACGAAAAGGCACCCGGCGGAACGGGTGCCTTTCCACAACCGGGATACCAGGGCGGCGCATCAACCGTCGTCTAGCGCGTTCTTAGCGTCCCGTTAAAACTCGCCGTTCACTCTCCACAAACAGTGTGGCGGCAAGGCGACCAACATTCAGCACTCCGGCGAAGGGTGATGTCGTTTACCCAGCGACGGCGATTAACTCACCCTGGAATAGGTAGTAGCCATCTACCTTCAGATGTTCGAGGTCCCGGTCTGAAGTCATGATGTCCCAAGGCTCTACGAACTTCAGTGTGTCGATCGCCTCGAGAAAAAACCACTCTGTGTGCGGTGTGATCGGTAGAAATATTTGCTCCCGTCATGCCGTACTGAGAAGGCGAAATGTTCGCTCTCGCTCTCGTCTCGGAAAAGAAAAAATCCACTTCCACGTGCCCCCGCACCTGACCGATGAACTCCCGCCCAGCTTTGCAAGTCCCGGGCACAACAGAATTTAAGGCACGATGTTGTGCCTTTGCCGAGGGCAAACCTGCCATGCGACGATTGCGGCTTAAACGTCCAAACGTCTCACTCTATCCTACATTCTCCTGACGCACCCCAGACCCACACCGCGTCAGTAACTGGCCTCGTTTGGCCTCTTCGGCACCTTTGGCTCGCGTGTCGTGCTTCGCTACCGGGCCATTGTTTTGGGTGCAGTCCGCTTGATCTCGGTGAGCGCACCGTGCCCGCCGATTTTTGCGAGCGCGCTTTTTGCGCCACATTTGCGAAAGCTCAGATCCTACTAAGTTTCAGTGACTCTTGCGCGGGGCCTCCCGACCTTTCCGCGGAGAATTTCTGGGCACCACCCCCTCGATGTGCGGTGGCCCTGTTTTTGGCCGCTCCACCACATTCCGGTTTTGAGGCCAATTTTTTATCCGATCAGCGGACAGGGCACCCAATCGTGCTTTTTGCGAGCGACTTGGCCACCTCGTGGGCGTGGCTCGATGAAAACCTGCGCGCGATCACCGGGTTCTCTGGCAGCGCTGGTTAGGCGACGACAAACCTGGAACGTAACTCATGTGGACATCTCTCTGTCACGTGAGCAACCTCCCAGGTCTGCCGCTTGCCTCTGCCAAAAACACCCCGAATGGTGATAAACAAATTAAACGCTCCAGCCGCCTCTGTCAGCGACAAGACCCAGCACGGCCTTGTCTGGGCACGACGCCGATACCGTCGAATGCGTCCACCCCTGGGTCGTGAGTGAATCCATCACGGTCTCAAACTCGCTGCGGCCCTTCCGTTGGCGGCCTACGCCGTGCAGCCATCCGCATTGGACCGGCCATAAGCCGCTGACGTACCAATTCGATGTGCCCGCGCAAGTCGTACTGCTGGTCTGAGGAATTGTGCGGTATCCGGATGCGGCGCACTCCAGCGTCGATGCGATCGAGCTGCCGCCTGAGCTGCGTCGGGCGCGCTAGGCCTGGGCTCCGCTGTCCGAGCGATCTCTCCAGCCACCGCAGCTGGCGATACCAGTAGAAGACGCCGGCGGACATTCCAGATGTAGACTATCGGCACGACCCGTATCATCGGCAGGGCTACGGCCGGGATCGGGATCAGCAGCAGGAACGTCGCGGCATGCGTCCACATGAATGTGGTCTACCGGGAACGGCAGGCCCATCTGCTTGTTGATGGGGGCGAGCATCCGCAGCAGAACGGGCAGCTCCCCGTCTTGTAAATTGGCCGCGCTTCGCTGGCGGTTTCCAACTCGGGATTGTGCACTGACGGGAATTCTCCGGCCCTGTGGAACAGGACGGGATCGCCCGATTTGTCCAAACCCGACTTCGGGTTGTGAACGACAGCATACGCCAGGATATTCACGAGGGCGGGCGGCATGTCGGCGCGAACGATCAGCGCCGCGCTTGTCGTCAGCAAGGTGATGTCGGCCGATGGCAGCTGCGGCTCGAACTCTACCGCCCCTTGCGCAGTACGACTTTGGCCAGAGCCGGAAATCGATTGATGTAGGCCTCGGCCTCTGGCGAAGAATCCATCAGGCGAATATCGGGGACGCGCAGCGGCTCCTGAATTCGGTCGCTGTCCGCCGGGAGGATGACGATGCCGGCGTCGACCTCGCCGCTTACCAGCTGTTCCGCCTTGCCCGACATCGGCGCCTCGGACGAGGGTAGCGTTGGTCGCATCGACCCCATTGGCCGTGAGGAGCTGCCCGGCGATACGGCGTGTTGCACTCTGTGCACCCCCTACCAGGATCTTCCGGCCCCCGAGGTCGCGCAGGCTTTCGATCGGCAGGTCGCCGCGGGTAAGACCCAGATCGGCTCGTAGAACAGCCGTCCGATCGAGCGCAACTTCCCCGCCATCTGCTTGTCATGCAGCTCGCGCTCTTTTGCCGTCGCCAAGCGGCCTTGGAGGCTACCGAATAGCCCACCTTTTACGAGCGCTGCTTGCATGCCGGAGGCGGTATCGATGAAGGCTACTGAAGGTCGCAGATCCCTCCGTGCTTTGCCGCGTTTCCAAATTCACACCGTGACGTTCAAGGTCGCCCCGATACGTGCTCACCAACTCCTCATATTGCACGCCCGGGATACCCAGGACGATCTTGCCGCCGCCGCCGTCATCCTTTGTCGTCAGCAGCATCGCCGTGGGTACCAGCAGAGCGACGATAACGCCGCCCACGATCACTACGCCTTTGAGGTGCCGTCGACTGCATGCCGGTGCTTCCCACCGTGTAATACTCCGACATTGCTACTCTGGACCGTAATGCTGCGGCAATCGGTCGGAACAGAACCCACGCGATGCCGTATCGAGAGTGGTGCCGCGTCAAGCGCGATGAGCAGAGAAGGCGCTGCCCATCGGCCACACGCTACGCCTCGCTGGCTCTAGCGACCCGCAAAGTTCAGCGCCGCGGCGGTCTTTCACGTCGACATGACCGTATTCGCAGCTTCCCGCGACGACGAGGTGATTAGCGCAGGCGACCGCACCTTGGCGTAGTGGCCTCCCTTCAATGCCCCACGGTGTAACTGCCCTGAGCCGTAAACGATCCAGGTCTCATCTACGATGACAACATCCGCCGTGAACCAGTAGTACCAGTCGTCCTCTTCGTCATCGACAAACCACCAGCCGTAATGCCAATCGGCAGACTGAGCCATTCGCATGCCGGTCTGGATCAACCGCTGGTTGCGTGTCTGCCAACTTTTGCCGCGACTTCACTTTGCGCACCTGCAGGTTGCCCTTGGTCGGATGGGCGGCGGTGAGACCGACGACCTTGCCATTGCTGACGTCCACCGAGACATCGACTTTGCCCGCCTTGTGGAGCCTGTGCTTGCCGTTCTTTTTCACGTTGTCGCCGAGAAGCACCCGACCATTTTGGTGCTTCTTCTGCTTCTTTGCCAGAGCCACACCGGATGCTGCGATTGTGCCGATTGATGTGATCAAAGCGAGAATTACGCGCCGACTGATTATGCGTTAGCTCCCTTCAAACTGAAGCTTGACCATGACCCACGCGTCCCGCGGGTCCGTCCGCCTCATCAGTCGCATTTAAATCGGACACGTCGAAGGCACCATGCGGATTTCGCGACTTCTACTGTCGTGAGCTCTACGGCGTGTTGTCGTTCGAAGCCGTGTCGCAGCTCCGCAAGCTCGGATTACGCAGGCTGGAGGATGGCCTTCCCGAGGTGTGGAAGGCAGCTGGCCTGCCCATTGAGAGCCACGGCTCCCTAAACGCTTGTATCTGGAGTAGGTACGGGGAGTAGGGCTCAATCCGTGCCGAAAAACGCAAGGGCCCGCCGTCGTGGTGGGACTCCGCATTTCATAGTGGCCCTTACTTATGGCCGAAGAGTCCCGCCGAGGTAGCGCTCCCTGGTGGCCACGGCATGCTTGAAGAACTTATCCAGTCCCTCGCCAAATTCAGGAGCGTGGTTGTCAAGCGCAGCCACGTGACCGTCCCCGCATACGTTCGACGGAGAAGCTGACGGCCCCGGCGAGAGCGTCGAGCCGCTCGTCTTGAGCGAGCGCCCTCAGCGCGAACCATGCGCGCTATCTGGTAGAACAGGCCATGAGGGGACCGCGTTTGCCGCGCCGAGGATCTGGGTCGAGTCCGAAGCTGGTTCGTGATGGACTCCTTCGTCTCTGCCTGAATTTTGCGTCCTCAACATCGCACACTCATAGCGGTATTGCTGGACGGCGGGGATGAGCAGCCTTGTGAACATGCCTCCGCAATAGTTGAGGCTCGCACGGGAACAGCTTGACGTCGTGTTTTATGGCAATCGCTACGAAGTGCGTGCTCAGCGGTTTGTCGTCATAGCCAGTCAGGAAGCCGCCAGACGCCACAAGGAGCATCCGGGCGTGCAACAGCTTAAGGACCGCATCGGACATCTCGGTCTTCATTCGGCCTGACGCGTCGGCCAATCTGAGACCACGTGTCCCAAGCTCCGGATTCTTGCAAAACGCGACAATCGCGGGTGCCATTCTCTACTATCCCCAGCGCACGAAACGTATGTTCTTTGGTGCAGAATTGGATGGTCTCGGCGTTAGGATACAGCTCGACAATCATATCGAGCAATGGCGAACTGGTAGGAGGAATCTCTATAATCCTGTGCGGACCAGTTCGGCGGCCTATCTCCGCCGCAACCATCTACATTTTCTAGTCGGCCTAGACCTAGGTTTTCTGTGTCCGTTGCGCGCTGTGGCTCAAGACAGCGACACGCCATTGCCATTGCCGCACCTCGAGACTTGCCAACAAGCATCCCACCCGCTACTGCCCCCAAGTGGCGCGGCGTATTTTTGATGGCGCCATTCACGGGTTCCCAGCTTGCGCTCAGCGAGATCATCTACGACGGATCGCTTCCGGCAATGTTGGTCGAAGCTTTATGGAGTGCGGTCAGGCGCGACCCGGTTGTTTGTCATCGGAAACCAGACTTATTTGCTTACCCAGGATGGTTCCGACGACCGATGCGAGAGGGTTGGGAGACACGGGCTGGACGCCGCTCCCCCGGGACTGGCTCGCAGAAGGTGCGCAGTGCGCAGGCTCCAGCCCACTCTCCGAAACATCGGTTCAATGGTGGAAGACTCAACCCAACCGGCTCCCTTGGCCCGACTGGATCTGGTTCAAGTCCTCCGATCCAGTCGCCCTTCCGGCTTCTCTTCAAAAGCCCGGCGACCAGCTCTCGATCCTCTCGTCTTATGCCTCAGTTATCAGGTGGAATTCGAGGCGCTTTCGGAAACGGACCTCCGGCCGTCGCCGCATCGTGTCAGCAAAGCAAGCCGGGCGCAACAGTCCGGCCGCTCCGCTTTGCGAAATGTACTGAGGACCATGGAGCGGTCGGGCGCGCGAGCCAACAAGGACATCAACCGCCTTTTTCCCGAGCTCGATTCGGCCACCTGCCCAACCGCCCGTCCAAGTTGGCCCGAGGCGCTCGGCATGACCATGGTTCTGACGCCGCTCGATTTTCACACCAATCCCGTAGCAGCCGAAGTTCAGCTACAGCTGGAAGCTGCGGTCGCAGCGGACGCGCATGTTCTTGGCCGGCCGACTCGCTGATCGCACACGAAGACGTGCTCATGCTGGCGACGCGAGGCTATAGCCTGACCCACCAGCGTGCAGGCCTCATGCAATGCCTTTGCAGCCCTGCCTGGAACCCCGCGACCAAATTGGATTAGCGAGGCCCCGTGCGCGTGTGAGGCGGTCATCAAGGGCGCATCACGTCCGTTGACGCCGTACGGCAGCGTTCAGATCTTCAGCTGTCCGGCAACAAAACCGCGGATCTTCTGGACGTGGTACACCTTCGACGGTCGACCGATGCTGCTTTATGGTGACGCCATCGAGCGGCGATGAGCCAACCGCGCTCATCACACTGGCGGACTACTATGCGTGGCTTCCCGGGTATGTCGCGTCAGAGGGCGTATTTGAGAAGCCTGCGCAATGCCAGGATATGCCCAGCGCGAACCGAGCCAAAGGCCAGGCGCGCTCAGCCGAGCCGTGCGGGCGTTGCCACCTCACACCTGATCGGCCGCGGTGAGGCGCGCTCGCGTCGAGCGTTCCGATATCACGGTTCGCACGCTGCGAGCGCACAACGACCCACTAATACCAGTAGCGCCGGTAGTAGTGTTGGTAGTGGGGCCGATGATAGTTGCGTTGTATGCGCGACGCGGATAGTAGCTATCGTAGTCGTTATAGCGGTAGGAGCGGTGGCGCGGATAGTAGCTGTGGCCGTAATAGCGATGTCGGGGATAGTAGTCGTAGTCGCGGCGATAGAATGTCGCTGGTTCGGCGAACGTTGTTCCGGATTGAATTGCAGCGCCAGTTTGAGACCGGTGCCGCAAACGCCAATTGCGGTGCCATTGCGACCAGAGCGGCGGCAGTGGCAATGAGGTTGGTCTTACAGCATGGTAATCTCCTGAAGCGTTAAACCCTCGGCCATTTTTGTTGCCCGAGGGTCGCCCCTCACAGTAGGCTGCGCTGGTAATCAATTTCACTCTACCGCGTCTGAATGCAGGATGAATGCGCTATTCACAAGCCTTTGAAGACTTGACGGATCGCGGACCGCCAGCTTCTCGATACACCATGCTCTTAACAAGCGCAGTTCAGCTTGCAATAAACGTGATTGCTTATTCCGGTTCCGCATTTTGCAGCGCGCAACGTCAGTCAGCCCTAACGTGCAAACGCATTGCAAAGACGCTGCAAAGTCTTGTTGTCGAGAGCCAAATGTACTCTCAAAAAGTTTGTGGATTTGCTTCGCGGAGGCAGACGTCGCGCCAAGGTAGGCACGCCATCAGGGGTCAATCCTGCGGCGATTTCACCAACGCGAGCACCCAGCGGAGACCTGATCCGCCAAACAACTGTTCGTGCAGCGCAAACAGGGCTACCGACGACTCTACTTGGGACCAGGGAGGAGCGACTTAGAGCCTTCGGCTGGGCGTTTTTCCAGCCCGACCGTGACCTCACGGCGTTCGCCTTTCGCATTCACAATTCGCAATGCGATTTTGTCCTTCCCCGCTGCGGTTGCCGCCGCGATCTGGCTTGCAACGTCCTTTGCAGCAGCCACTGGCTTAGCCCTCGGCTTCGACAATAATATCACCAACCGCTGATTCCTTGTTCTTTAGCCGGACTTCCGGCAGTTACGGTCAGTCACGAGGGCTCCCTTCACATCACGCTGCGAGCTTGTGCTGCTTGCGCAGTTCAAGCGTCAACGTGCAGAATTTAACGCCGATGCGCGGGGAGTCTTGCGCTCGCGCGGAGCCGCAAGCAACAGCACATAGAGAGCGAGGACGACGGATATTGATCGCGCGCGAAACATTGTCTTCTTCCATATTTTCAGTTTGCTCCCGCGGCAGCGGGAGGAGTAGAGGATTTGGAGACACCATCTGCATCAGTGCACCTCTTAGAGGCTCCGCAGGGATCGGAACTGCCAGCTTTTGTAAGGCGGCCAGTCCATCGAAGAGTGCAAATGCGTTAAGACGAAACCGGCGCCAGCGCCCGTCGAGTCTAGTTGTTGCGTTGTGTGCGCCCTGATCAGCCCCTTAGCTCGCCAGCTGGCTGTCAGGTTCCATCAATCAAAAGCACGGCATGCAACTTACGCCAGCCCGGATGCGCTCGCATGTGGTGCATCTGGGTTCGGCAGGCGGCCGCTGGCGCTGAGCTGGAGCACTACGGTCATGCCGTCGCTTGCTCAGTGCAGTCAATAGATTGGTAGCAAAAACAGCGCACGGAATGGCGCCGTTATGTCGTATTCCCTTGGGATCATGCTGCGGGGCTGTCCCAACAAGCGACCGAGACCATTGTGCATCTCGGAACTGGAAGCAGGAGCGGCCCGTTTTTGGTCTGAGCCCGGAAAGCAATCCAAATGGAATTAAGAGCAATCCAACTGGAAGTAGGCGACGGCAACTCAAAGCACCTCGAGAGTTTCAGAAAAAGCGAGCTTACCTCTCATGTCCAGCGCTGAGTTTCCAACCCCTTCATTCACGTGGCACAGCGATCGGCGTGAACGATGGACGTGGCGCCGCATTGGCTTGCTTGCGATAACGGCCGGTGCCGCCTTCTACGTCGACCGCATGTCGATTGAAGCCCCAGCTCCCACGGCGCTGTCTGTCGCGAAACAGACCGATCAAAACCGGAGCAGAGCGCGGCGGTCACGGGTACTGTGGCGCAGCACCAGGCTGCCGTGCAGTCAGGATGCGTCGAAGGCCGCGCCTGGGGTGAGGGACGGGGCAAAGAGAAGCCGGCGGATTCGTTGACGGAGACAGCGAAAACGGAATCCACCGCCGTAGCTGAAAGTGAATCTTCAAGTCCGCCCGTGGTGCTGATCAACCCCAAGACTGCCGACAAGACCCCCGGTGGCGACGCACCGAAACAGCCGGTGTTCACGACAAGCCCTAAGGCGGTCGCAAATGCGAATGCCAATACCGAAGCGCATAAGGCTGCCGGTGATGGCTCGCCTACTGCCGCGCCGGGCAGACGGCAGGCGAAGTTGCGCCCGCCTGCACGCACGAACATGAACGTGGCGCCCGTGCGTCAGGATTCGGTTGTCGCGCGGCGGGGAGACGCTTATGTCCCGCCGAGTACACCGCAAGCAGCATACGCCGAGCAGCGCGGACGATATGACAACGCCGACGGCGATGATGATCGTGCTCGCTTCGAGCAGCGGTATCCGGACACGCGATATGCGGAGGATGCACCGCCGAGGCGCGCCTACGAAGGCTACGATTATCGTCGCGAATATCTGAGGCCCTTCCAGGATTTCAGAGATTTGAGGGAGTATCGACGTTTCGGAGGCTATGACGATCCCTACGCGGCTCGGCGGCCCATGCTGCGTCCGATGGACGGTGGCCGCGATGACTGAGGGACGCGCGGACGCTGGCTTAGGGTATCAATCGATGGCGAGCAGAAGATGAGCCAGAACCGCGACGTTGCCGATCGTGCGGGCGTCATCGAGTGATTGTCCAAGAGCGACCAAGCGACATTGACATAGCGCACTGCAGAGCTGAAGGTGGGCATGCCAAGTTCCATTTTCAGCTGGCTGCAGTGGGTTGACGTCGGTCTGCGTCGTCGCTCTATCCTAAATCCCTTCGCGCGGTCGCCACAGAGTGCCCAAGACGCACCAGGGTGTGGTCGGCTGGAAACGTGAGCACAACAAGTAGCAAGCGTCGCGGGGAAACCTCAGCACAAGTCGAGCGTTGATCCCATCTTGGGTCACGATCATGGGTGAATCCTTAGAGGATGGAGAGTTTATGCGACCTGCGATTAGGCCGATCGGGAACTTCCACCTAACCGGGAAATCTAGCTCTCTTAGCCAAACGACCTTTCACCGCTCGACGCTCCAATCCTCGATGGGCAGTTAGCGCGCGCAACCCGATGCTCAACATGAGGAACACAGCATGAAAATCGCGCAGATCGCTCCCTTGATGGAAAGCATCCCGCCCAGGCTCTATGGCGGTTCGGAACGGGTCGCCTCCTACCTGACCGAGGAATTGGTAGCCCAGGGCCATGACGTGACCTTGTTCGCGAGCGGGCAGTCGATCACAGCGGCAAAGCTCGTGCCCTGCTGCGCGCAGCCGTTGCGTATTGAACCCTGCCGTTGATCGATATCATCCCCTATTACATGCTGATGCTCGACAAGGTTCGCAGCGATGGCGTCCGAATTCGACATCCTGCATTTCCACATCGACCAGTTCCATTTTCCGATCTTCCACGAGTACGGCGCGGACGGACCGTCACTACCCTGCACGGCCGCCAGGATCTTCCCGGATCTCCACACATCTCTATCGACGGCTTTCCCGACATGCCGCTGGTCTCGATCTCGAACGCGCAACGCGCAGCCGATCCCGGACGCAAACTTCGTCGGCACCGATCTATCACGGCCTGCCGCGCAGACCTACGCTCCGTACGCTCGAGCCGCAGGGCGGCTACCTGCGCGTTTCTCGGTCGTATATTCACCGGAGAAGCGCGTCGACCGCGCGATCGCGCATCGCGCGTGCCGCGGGCTTGCCGCTGAAGATTGCCGCCAAGGTCGATCGCGTGGATGAGGCCTACTTCCGCTCAGAGATCGAGCCCCTGCTAAACCAGCCCGGCATCGAATACATCGGCGAGATCGATGATCGCCGCAAAAGCGAATTCCTGGGCGAGCGCGCGTGCTCTGCTATTTCCGATCGACTGGCCGGAACCGTTCGGGCTTGCCATGATCGAGGCGATGGCCTGCGGCACTCCGGTACTCGCCTTCAGAAATGGGGCTGTGGCCGAGGTGATCGACGAAGACGTAACTGGCTGCGTCGTCGATAGCATCGAAGAGGCCATTCCCGCGCTCGATCGCGTCCTGGCTCTGGGCCGGGGCCTTGTGCGGCAACGTTTCGAGGAGCGGTTCTCCGTTACCCGTATGGCCGACGACTACGTGTCGGTTACAAACAGCTCTTGGAAAAGCCGAACACACGCTCCGTGGGGCGCGGGACATCCGGGGTTACAGCAAAGCCGAACGGTGCAGTAAAGACAGCTCACTGAAGGCCGTCGCCATCACTTCTATCAATTGGCGAAAAACTGTGAGAAAATTGCCTCCGGATTCTGGGTCCGCTTTGGAGGCACTATTTTTACTAGATAAACTCCGGCTTCGGAGCTCGGTCCTCCATATCTGGCTTCACCGCGCAGAATTTCTGTCCGCAGTTCCACGATTCCGCCATGGCTTCAACGTGAGAGGCACTCAAACCAATGCGCCGAACCCGGAAACCGGAGTATGGTGCGTCAGCGCACCGGGCGCCATCGCCAGGTCCGACCCATTTTTTCGAATAGGATGCGGACCCCGTCCTGATCCGGCGTGATATCGAACGCCGGCACTCCGCGTTGTCGACGAGTGCGTATTCGGTCATCCAGCGTTGGTTAGCCAACTAGCTGGTCGGATGCGACGCAGAGCTGGCTGCCAATTATGAATTTGCGGGATCATTGCCAAAGCTGGCTCCGGTGCATCCGGGAACCACTGTATGACCGCACGCGGCAAAGCGTTCGAGGCGAACGAGATGGGGTAGTAGGGCGGCTGCTATGTCAGCCTGACACTCGATCGGCGTCATAGGATCTTCTTCCCCGCCCATCACGTGCGTGGGACACTGTATGCGCGCGAGATCGGAGATCGGGTTGAACGTGTGGTCTTCTCCGCCCGGCCTAGTGAACCACTGAGGACCTCGGGATTGCCTACAGCCCGACGAACCACATTTGGATCGGCGTGGCCTGCGGGTGTAGAGCGGAAATGCGAGGCGCAGCCAGGCGTCAAGGGATGCCTTGTCCCTGTGTCCCTCGAACATCCTACGACGCGCCATCGCGCCGACCTCCGGGCCTCCCAGTTCCTCGAACAAGGCGACACGCCGCTCTTTATGCGTGCCGCCCGCCGCTTCCGTGCTGATGAGGATCAGCTTGGCAGGGTGCGTTGGGTGACGCGTCGCGTAGGCCATGGCGACCTTGCCGCCAAACGAGGCGCCCAAGACGATCGGGCGCTCAATACCAAGCACCTCGCAGAAAGCGCGCGCATCGTCGCCCCCATTGCGCGAGCGTCCACGCCTCCTTTGGCCCAAGCGTCACCCGGCCGTTGCCACGGTGGTCCAAGTAAATGATTTGGGCGCAATCGGCCAAGCTCGAATAGGCGGGCTTGTAGATTGAGTGGTCGAAGCCGGGGCCGCCATGCAAGAGCAGCAGCATAGGCTTCTCCCGCATGCTCGCCCCGTCAGGCAGCAGGCTCGCTCCCTCAACGTCAAAGAAGAGCCGCACGCCCGTTTACCGGTACGCGCACGAGGTGATCCTGAACCGGACCGCTTAAGGAAAAGTTTCGCTGAGACAATAGGGCACCAGAACTCCCGATCGCGATGCCGATTTGAGAGCAACGGGACGCGGCAGATCGCGACTAGTCCGGCAGGGCGATCAGCTGGAAGTTCTCCCTCAGCCGGTCGCTCAATGGATAGTTGATGTTGGTCGGGCCGGGCTCGAACCACTTCTTGTAGATCGCCTCCATCTCGCCGCTCTGGATCAGCCGGGTGATGGTCTTGTTGCCGAGCAGGCGGAAGTCGTCGTTGTTGCGCGGGATCATCATGCCGTAGGGGTCATAGGAGAAGTACGGCCCCACGACTTCCCACTCGTCAGGGTTCTTGGAGGCGCTCTTCAGGCCGTACAGCACCACGTCGTCCGACGTAAAGGCGTCGGCGCGACCCTGCTCCAGATTGAGCATGGCTTGCGCGTTGTCCTTCACTTTCAGCATCTCGCCCTTGATCTTGATCTTCTTGGTGTCGATCTCGACCTGCGCTGCCCTTTCGTTCGTGCCTCCGAGCACGGCGACCAGCACCTTGTCGGTCAAGTCCTCAATCTTCTTGATGCCGGAGTTCTTGCGCACCAGCAGCTTGGAGCCCGTCAGGAACGTGATGTTGAGGAAGCTGACTTGGCGCAACCGCCCAAGCGTGTGGGTGGACGTCTCGCAGATCATGTCGACCGTGCCGGCCGTCAGCAGCGGAATGCGCGTCTGCGGCGTGAGCGGCACGAACTTGACCTCGATCTTGTCGAGCTTGAGCTCCTCCTTGGCGGCCTCGGCAATCTTGAGGCAGATGTCGATCGAGTAGCCCTGCACCTTGCCGTCAGGCCCGAGGTAGGAGAGGGGCACGGAGGCATCGCGATGGCCGATCGTGATGGTCTTGGTCTCGGCGATACGCTTCATGACCGGACCGTCCTGAGCGCATGCAAAGCCGGGGAAAGCAAGGACGCACATGGTGAATACAGCTGCGAGAGCCCGCTTCATCTGTGTAGCTCCGGAACTACGGCGTGGATAAGTGCCCCACGACAACTCGGCGCGCCTTGCGGTGACTGGCATGAGCACGTCGTTCGCAATTCCCCGCGAGGCTTTGTGCTCAGCCTTGCATGGGACGCAAAGCGCGGCAATGGTTCCAATTGGCCAATATTTGCTGCGTCTGCCTCTTAGGCGTGCTTACTACCACAGCAGCCGACAAGACTTTGAGCTAGTCAGCAACCCACAGAACCGCCGGCGCCCTCAAACGCCCCGACCAAGTCGAAGGCGAAGCGGAAGAAGAAGCGGCGGCTTGGTCCTCGGCGCCAGCTGCCGAAGTAGATGCAGGTCGGCCAGGTCCGCGGCATTGAGCCCTGAAGTATCGCAGACCAGTATCCGCCCGCGGCGTGGTGCGGTCATCCGGGAGTCAATGAACTCGCTCACCCAGCTCAGCACTGCCCGCCGGGCTCCGGGTCTCGGGTGCGGCCATCAATCAGAGCGCCGGCCGCGCCGGCACCGGCTCGTCAGGACGAGCACCGGCGCATCGGCTTGATGCGCACGACAATGTCCTCGTCGCTAATAGGCAATGAAACGGAAATGGCTAAGAAAAGGAGGAACGCTGGCAGCAAGACAGCGAGCGCAGCGGAGAGCAAGGCCAGGGGGTTGGCAGAAGGACGCCCGCTTCCGCTACGCGGTGTGCGGCCGGCGGTTCGCTAGAACCTATCTCGGCGCCGAAGAAATGTGCTGGGCCTACAGGCTTGCCGTCGAGCACAACGTGCATCCGGACAACGAGATCTGGTACGGCGCGCCAACCTTCAAGCAGGCAGGCCAAGCGCGTGATGTGGAACCGCTTGAAGCGGAACATCCCAGAAGACCGAATACAGGGCCGGCCGAACAACACCGAATGCGTGATGCAGATGAGAGACCGGCCACGTCATGCGCGTGGTCGGTCTCGACGACCCCGACGCGTTGCGCGGCTCGGGTTTGTGGTTCTTCATGGGGCGACGAGTGGGACGACGCCAAGCCGGTGATCCTGCCCGAGGACGGCGGAATGGGCGGCGTCCTGCCGCAGCGCTGGAGCCCGCCGCCGCGGGCGCCAGGCGTGCGAGTAGACCCGCGTCAACATCAACCCTCGACGGCTACCGCCTCGGCGAGGGCCGTCGCATATCACGTCGCGCGCGCTAACCAGCACGTCGCGGCGGCGGCACTGGTTTGATGCTGGCTCGATGCGCATGCAGGTCGATCTGCAGACTGCGTGAGACTGTCTTGCCAGGGCGTTGGCGATTGTGCGTTATCGTACGATCTTTGAGACCGTCCACGGGCCCGCTCTCCTACCGCAGGGCGGGCGGCCTTTTTGCGTTTTAGTCGTGTTCAGTTTTGTAACATGCAATTTTGAGGCGCTCTGCTATCATTAGTCAGTCAGCTCACATAGAATTCTCCTGCTGAGGGAAGCGCTCCGGGCAGCGCCAACAGCGCCCGGAGTTTCAGCAGCCTGCGCCCCAAGTTTATCTGGGGCGCTTTTCTTTGTTCAGGAGTTGTCCGGGACCGTCCATAGGGCCGCCCTCCTACCGAGGGGCCTTCTTGCGTTTGCGGCCAGCATCGCATCGACGGCGGCATCCTTGCGCTCGCACCACAGGCGCACGCGTCTGTCTTCGCGATTGGCCTGCGCTTTTTCTGGAACCAGCGGTCATCTTGGAGCGGGAACGCATCTATCCTTGCGTTCCAGGCGGCGAGATTGCGCTTGACGGCATGGCCTACAAAGACCTGCAGGCGCTCGACAGTCCAAAACATTTTTGACCACCTCTCCATTTTTTCTTTTGCGGAGGCTTTAGCTGATTCTGGGCGTGTGCAACACGGCGCTGGGCTTGCGCCGGCACCCCGATACAGTGGAGTGTCCCGCAGCGATTGCCTGCGATTGTCAGAGAACCTCCGGGATAGCGAGGCCCACCATGCGCTAGCGCGCATTTCGGTGTTCCTGTGGTCGACCTGCCTCTCAAACTCAGCCCGTCCCGTGTCAGAGCTTGGCTTGCATAAGCGCGTTCAAGAGCGAGGGTTGTCATTCTAAACCGACCTGGGTTCAGTTCAATTGGTCGCCTTGGCCGCAGCCGGTCGCATGCCGCTGGGCTTCTGCGGGCAGTGTTCCCGCTTGGGTGGGTTTTCAACGCATCCCGCATGCAGGCAAGCAAGGCATTAGACTTGCGGTGATCAGGGTCGTTCCGATTTTTGGCGAGACACAAGCCCAGCGCCGTCATCGCGATCACTTCCAGCGCCGCTATGCGGCCCACCACTTCTTCGTTGGACATTGGCATGCCTCCGCAGTTCGACCTTTAGGGGTGCGCCTGCACTTGCACCGCGCGTGATGTAGGCTCTCGCAAGGATTTAGCATGCATCGGCTTGATGCAATACTTCCGCCACGTTCCCTCAGCACGCAGACGACATTGCGGCGTGAGCTATCTCTTCGCCAGGGCCCCGAGCAGCTTGGCCATGCCGGCTGACCAACCAGCGGTGCAATCGATCTTCGTGAGGTAGCGCAGTGGTTTTGCGATTTCCAGTGGCAACTTCACGCTTTCCAGTATGACAGGGATAACGGGCTTGTGGGTCTGCTCGGCCAACGACAGCTCGTCCACGATTGCGGGCGATTTGATGCCGTTATGACTGAGCGCAAGTGACGACGACATCACAGCGTTTCAGCGCAAACACGGACGCGGCGAGACGACCACCGGTATCCACGACATCGATGCTTGCCCGACCGAACTTGACGGTGTGGCCACTTTCCTCAATCGCGCTGGCAATCTGACCCACACTCGCGGCATCGGCGGGAGCGTACGATAGGAACACCTTGGCCATTGCTCTAAACCCCCATAGAGGCACCTTACGCAATGGGCGCGTCCTCTGAAATCAGTGAATGTGCGCAGAGTTTATCGCGCCACCCGCTCGCCCGGGCGGCTCCTCCCCAAAGGAAAAAGGCACCCGGCGGAACGGGTGCCTTCCAAATCCGGGATACCAGGGCGGCGCGTCGACTGCGCGTTCTTGGCGTCCCGTTAAACCTTGCCAACCCAACGACGAGGGTGCAGTTCGGTTCCGTACTAGAAGCAAATTCTGGGGAGACAGTGTGACCGGATAGCGACGGCTTTCAGCACCTCTGGCGATTGGGGGTGCGGGTCCTCGAGGCTCAGCGGGTCAGACGAGTTCGCCCTGAAAAAGGTAATACCCGTCAGCCTTCAGATGATTGATGACGTCTTGGAAGTCGCCAATGTCCCATGGCTCTGGGAACCTCAACGTGTTGATCGCCTCCAGAAAAATCCACTCTGTGTGCGGGGCGATCGGGGGAATGTTTGCCCCGGTCACGGCGATGGAGAAGGCGAAATTCTCGTTTTCACTCTCGTCCCGAAAAAGATAGATCAACATCAACTCTCCCGCGTGTTTTCCCCGCACCCAGAGGATGAACCATCAGGCAGGTGGGTTCCGAGGCAACAGCGCTTAAGTTCCCGTGTTGCGCAATTGCCGAGGTCGGGTCGCAGCGTCCCTGCGGTTGGCAGACCTGCCATGCGAGATTTGCGGCTTATACGTCCCTAACTTTCGGCCCTACCCTACGGGTAGCTGACGCACCAGACCCTACGCACCGCGTCAGCTACTTGGCCTCGTTAGCCTGCTCGGCACCCCTGGCCCGCGTGTCGACTAGGCTGTCGGGGCCTTTTCTTGCTCATCACTGCTCACGCTGGGCGACTGGCGCTCGTCGGGCGGTACAAAATCCGGCCACAGCGGCATTTGCGCCGCAGTTGCGGACGTCGACTCCCATTACGTTTGCCGCAACTCGCTCTGGGCTTCCCGGCCTTCCGGCGCGGATACTGGGCACCCCCACCCCCCTCGGTTAGCGGTGCCCTTCTTTTGCGATCCTCAGCTCAACTCACCCAAGATTTCGCGCGCCCCTAAGGCGTCTGCCGTTGTGCAGGCCCGTGCAAAGTGGACAAATTTTCCCTATGTGACAGACGCAACAGAAGGCCCGGCACGGGCCCATCAGGTACAGGCCCCCTTGGGTCCCTCGCATCGAGATCTGGCGCCGCACAGGTACGCCGAGCGACGAGGGGCGGACGGCGCTGCCGTCGCTGCCCCCTGCGCCTCTTGAGGTTCGCATCGCGAACCTAGCGCGACTCCGGCACTCCCATCGTTTTGAACGAGAGCGAGCGCGGTCCTGACCGGCGTTATTCCCTTCCTGCACGCCCGCAGGCGCGTGAGGGAAGCCTGCCGTGCGGCTTTGCTACCAGAGCATGTCACACCTCGACGCCTGCCGCCACGGTGGACTCACGGCCCTCGGCGACGCTGGGCGCACTGGACGAAGACAAGGAAGCGCGGCAGTGAGCGGCAATCAATCCATGAGATCGCCGACAATTTCGGCAACGATCCGGCCAAAAGCCAAAACGTATGGATGTGCTAATGCACTACACCGTGTTGCAGGGCACCAATTCTAGACGGTTGTAGGCTGGCACACCATTGCAGGGGGCAGCCCATGCGAACAGGACGATCGGGAGGAAGATCGAACACCTTGGCCATCCCTCGAAGCCCACGTGCACCGCCGCGGCTTGTCGGATGGTCTCTATTGGCGCTCTGTGGGCCTGACGAGGCCGTGCTTTGTGAATTCTCGCCCTGGCCCTATGCGAAGCCCTTTAGATCCAAGCCTGCAGCGTTTAGGCTCACTTCCGCTTAACGCTTTTTACACCACTCACTTCACCTCCATCGGAACGCACGCCGCGAGCAGCATGCTGACAAGTGTTTCCCAACAAAGACGTTGGCCGCTTCTTTCGGCTCGAGCGCGCTTCAGCATGGCGTCACAGCGTTTCCGCGCCACCCTGGCCAAGTCAATTTCGTGGCGCAGTCAGATCAGACGAGCAACCTTACATCTATACAGAAAATCCTTCGTCCGTCGTGATACGGTTCTGGACCATTCCACGATTGCACAGGCTTCACATTGTTCGTGCGCGCACTGCCCGACGTAAAATTTTAATGGGATCTAACCGAAGTCCGTTGACGGACACGGACAAAGTCATCACCAATGGACGTTTGTGCAGCGACGAATGTCCGCGCCGCGGCCCGCTCGGAATTTGCTGAGGCGGCATCTCACAAGCTGGGGCCGTCTTGGGAGGAGCCGCCAGATCGGTGAGCCGAGCCGCTTGCCGCGGCGCGCTGCCCAGAGCATGCCGAGGTGCACGACCAAGACTTCTAGGATGTGGACCACTTCAGGCGCAAAGCCAGTGACGTCGAGCGGATCGGCCCTCATGATAGCATGGCCAAGAAAACCTTCCTGCGACCCCAGTCAAGCATTCGGCTGCGCGGGGATGCCTCGACCAAACGGTCGCGTGGTAGCACCGCGCCTTTATGCAGTGAGAATTGACGACAAAGCTACGGCTGGATGGCACCTGCATAACAGCGGAACTTACTGTTGGAAGAGGCTGATCATCACGGCCGATGATTTTGGCGCCTCGGTGCCGATCAACGAAGCCGTCGAGAAAGGTCATCGGGGCGGTGTACTATCGGCAGCGAGCCTGATGGTGGGCGCGCCGGCGATGGCGGATGCCGGTGGAGCGGGCGCGCCATCTGCCTTCGCTCGGCGTGGGCTGCACCTCACCCTGGTCGACGGCAATCCAGTTCTGGCGCCGCGGCAGATCCCGTCTCTGCTTGAACCCTGATGGGCGATTTTCAGAATGACCCGGTCCGTTTTGGCATCAAACTTTTCTTGTCGCCCAGGACGCAACGGCAGGCGGAATGGCCGAGATCCGGGCGCAATTCGAGCGCCTTCCGGGCTACGGGCCTCCCCTGGACCACGTCAATGGCCACCAACATTTTCACATGCACCCTGTGGTGACGCGCGCCATTGCGCGGATCGCACCGGATTTCGGCTCGCCTCCGGTACGGGTTCCGCTCGAGCGTTGCGGCCCCTCTGGCGGGCGGCGGGCGATCGGCCCATGCAGCGGTTGGCGAGCTGGCTGTTCTATAGGGCCCAGACGAGGCCGGATGCGGCGGCGGTTGGCGGCAAGCGGTTTGCCGCTGAACGATTATGTCTTTGGGGTGAACGACAGTGGCGCAATGGTGGAGCGGCGTGTGCTCCAGTTTCTCGAATGCCTGCCCGATGGGTGACGGAACTCTACTGCCACCCTGCGACCCGGCGTTGGCAAGGGCCGGACAACCTTCCGGCGCACTATCGTCCGAGGATGAATTCGCCGCCTTGGTCAGCGCAAAAGTCAGCGCCAAGCTGGCAGCGGCGGGTGTGCAGCCGGTTTCGTTCCGAAGAGCATTCTCATGATGCTCGGCTGCGATCGCAGTTCGCCGCCATGCAGATCGCTTAGCATGATGTGCGACACTTCCGCCCGACACAGATCTTCAGCGGCGGACGGATCAGTTCGCAGTCGCCTTGCAAGACCAAGCAACGCCGCGGGGCCTCGGATTGGGCGAGGACGGGGAATCGGCCCAGCTCATGCCAATATTCGTGCTCTCTGGAAGCCAAGTCTTGGGCGTGCTGTTGGGCCTCGCGGGCCTGGCTGCCCTTGCGTTTGCATTGCGCTCGACATGGCGTTTTCGCGAGCGGCCAGGGTGCTTCCGGGCTGGCAGCCCAGGGTTTCTGTCCTCAAACCGCTCCATGGCACGTCGCCTCACCTGTACGAGTGCCTGCGCTCTTTCTGTGAGCAGGACTGGCCCGAGTATGGTCATTTTCGGAGCCCACACTGACAGCGACCCAGCAATCGACGTTGTCCAGCAACTGATTGCCGAGTTCCCAGATCGGAATTCTACGGCTGGTGGTGGACGGCAGCCTTGCTGGTCCCAACCGCAAGGCCGCGAGACAGCAAACATCTGCAAGCTCGCACAGCACGACATCATCGTACTCGCCGACAGCGACGTGCGTGTTGACCGCAATGGTGCATCGCCGCGTTGGCGGCGCCGTTTGCCGAAAGAACCGTCGGCGCTGTCGCGTGTCTCTACAAAGGGGCTTCCTGTGGATGGGCCGGTCGCTAATTTCGGCGCCTTGAATATCAACGATTGGCTAGTTCCGCTCGGTATTGGTCGACGTTGAGCTTCGCGGGATCGATTTCGTATTCGGCGCGATGAGTGCCGTGCGCCGCCAAGCGCTCGACGAGATCGGAGGCTTCGAGCACCTTCCCAGGGCATTGCCGAAGGTATTTCGATGGGATGGCTCGTTTCGCGCAAAGGCTGGACGAGTCGTCCTTTCGCCCTACGCTTGCGAGACGGTGTGGTGGCCGAGCGCGGTTTCGCTGCGCGCTCTTCCGGCGCGAGGTACGCTGGCAGCAGGCCGAGCGCGCCTGCCGCACCCGCTTGATCAGTTCCTGTCGGTGGTGACCTATCCACTTGCCACTACTTCTCCTGTTGCTGCTGCCTCAGCCAACCGTCGTCGGTTTTAATCGTCATCGGAATGGAGATTGCAGCACGGATCGCCCTCCACCATCAGGTTCGCCGCAGCCTGGCCATGCTTAACGCGCCCCGCAGCCCTGGCTGGTTCCGGTGCGCGAATGCGTTTGCTTTCTGGCTTGGGCGGTCGGTCTGGTGGGCAACAGAACACGCTGGGGACAAACTGCTTTCTCCATCTCCGCGTTCCGCAGGCAGATGACCGCCGGCAGCCCCTCACCACCTGACCGGCTGTCAGCTCAGGCCGGAGACGCTCGAGAACTGATCCTTCGCGCGGCACGCAATCGATTGGTAGAACGTGAAAGCCAGTGTGCTACTGGGCGTCTTCGGCGGCTTTGCGCTTTCCATCTGCCTCTTCGTCTTAATACGGGTTGGAGGCCGATAGGCCGGGCTTTCGCCGCTGCTGGCTGGAGTGGACTTGCGGCCCTCTGCGTGGCGGCATCCACTTGCTATCTGTTCTCCTGTGTGCGCTGGCGCTGGCGAGCGCACTTCTCGTGGAGGGTCCACCGCGCTCCATCGCGACGTTTGTTTGGGCGCGCTGGCTGCGTGACAGCGCAGGAAACTTGCTACAGCGCCCTACCCACCGCCGGTGAGGTGATTGCAGCGCGCGAACTCTCTTTGCATGGGATCCGGCTTAGCCTGGCCGGCGCCACCACCATTGTTGATCTCACAATCGAGATACTAAGCCAGCTTCTTTTCACGCTACTCGGCTTGGGTTTCCTTCTTGCAGGGCGGCCTGGCGCAGGCGGTGCGTGGTGGGCCGTGGGGTCTCGCGGTCGCCACACTCGCGATCGCTAGCAGCTACGTAAC
>ERZ1370068.11166-contig-9804_pt1 | contig 41208 bp, 52 predicted proteins | sample MGYA00561227_ERZ1370068 | MGnify/ENA primary metagenome ERZ1370068 (study PRJEB38410, sample SAMEA6850437) | metagenome | study: Metagenomic assessment of the ecological functions of the soil: analysis of the soil microbiota associated with the... | reverse complement strand
ATCGTCTTCGATATCGGAAGAGTGACGTTCAACGCTTTTAGACCCCGGGATCCAGACAGCACCATGCCGCATGGGCGGCAATGGTTCCAGCCAAAGGGCCCCCTTGCAGCTCCTGCAGCCCTTGCACACGTTACCATTCTTTCGCCATCTCCGTGATGAGGGACGGGCGCTGTCCGATCGACATTAAACCCCACGCTTATGATCCGGCGACCCAGCCGGAACTATTCCAGGGCGTGCTGGCACGCCGGGTGTCGCCTTATTGTCGATTTCGTCATTATTTCCATTCCGGTGGTCTGGCGGCCATGTTCATATTCGCGTTCGGAATCGTCACCCTGGGACTCGGCTTTGCGCTCTACTGGCTCCTGCCCAGCGCGACCGTAATCCTGGGCAATTGCTTATTTTGGATGACGCTCGGCGGCCCGGCATCAGCCACCCCCTCGGCAGAAGGCGCAGTCGCTGGACCTGGCAGATGCGCACCTGGTGCGGCAGCACCGGCCTGCACTGAGCTCCTGGCGCCGTGCACGCCGCCCGGGCGGTCCGGTTCACGGCTTCGTCCTTCGGCACCCTTTGTGGCTGCTGGTCGCTTTCTTCAACGAACGGGGCCGGCTCCTGCACGACATCGTCGCATCGCCGAACCGTGACGACACCAATAACGCCGCGCGTGCTCCGGTGTTGCGGGCCTCCATGCAAAGCGTAGCGAGCGGGATAGCGGGATGAAGCGGCTTTGACGAAGTGCATTCGCCGCGCGATGCGCCAGCGCCAGAGGTAGCGACCGATCGGATGGCCTGATCTGCGACCCAGCATTCGCGCGACACACCGCAGTCCTATCTGACCGCTTCCTTCGCCCTGCCCGGCAGCATCTCGAAGGGCAGGAAGAGCGCACTTAAGGTATTTACCCACTTCTTTGGTTGGCGAGCGTGCGGGCGAACTCAACGATCTGCTGACGCACGGCGGCTTCCGCCGAAGCCAGTCGATCGCCTATCGCCCGGCCCTGCGAGGGCTTGCCGCGCCTGCATCTCGGTGCGCGTAGTATGCAGCCGATTTTGCGTCCATCGCGCAACATGCGCGGATCGCCGAGCGCAATGCCGACATGATCGGCGATATGCGCGCATCCGCGCCCGACATCCGAACGGTATTCGGTGTTCCGTGCCTATCTCGACGCTCGCCACCGCGACGGCGGCATGGCCGGCTATGACCGTGCTCGATTACGCCATGATGATCGAGGACAGCCACGTCGAGACGCGCGCTGATCGAATACCGGCGGCGCGGTCCTGACAGTGGCATCAACGGACGCGGGACCGGGCAGATGCTGGCTGTCGCGCTCACCGACGTCGCTCAGCGACGGACTGTCGATGGTTTACTCGTTCTTCGATCCGGACCAAGGCGACCGATCGCTCGGCACCTTTATGATTCTCGACCACATCGACCGGGCCGCTCGCATGGGTCTGCCATACGTCTATCTTGGCTATTGGGTGCCCGGCTCGCGCAAGATGGACTACAAAGGCCGCTTCCTGCCGCAGGAGCGCTTGATGCCGGCCGGCTGGACCCGCGTCGAGAAGTAGCCGGCGTCAGCCACTTCCAAGCGCGAAATCGACCAAGCAATTTGATATTCAATGCGATGATGACTACTGCCGTGATTGCGGCCAGCAGTGTCACCCAGCGCGGCGCGACCAACTCGCCCATTTTTGCTCCGGTCGGCAGTGAACATCACCAGCGGCACGATCTGCGAACGGCAGCTGCAGGCTCAAGATCACCTGCGACTAAGAATCAGCAGCTGCGCTGTTCCCTTCTCGCCATACCAGATTGTCACGATCGCGGCCGGCACGATGGCGATCGCGCGCGTGATCAACCGCCGCGCCCACGCCGGCAGGCGGATGTCGAGAAAGCCCTCCATCACGATCTGGCCCGACAGCGTCGCCGTCACCGTCGAATTGAGCCCGCAACACAACAGCGCGATGCCGAACAGCGTCGGCGCGATCGCCGGAGCCGAGCAGCGGCGCCAGGAACGAATGCGCCTGGTCGAGCTCGGCGACGTCGGTCTTGCCGACCTTGTTGAAAGGTGGCGGCCGCGAGGATGAGGATCGACGCGTTGATCAGCAGCGCGAACATCAGCGCGATGGTGGAGTCGAGCGTGGCGAGCTTGATCGCCTCGCGCTGGTCCTCGACCGCAGTCGCCGAAGCGGCGCGTCTGCACCACGCCCGGAATGCAGGTAGAGATTGTGCGGCATCACGGTCGCGCCGAGGATGCCGAGCGCGAGATAGAGCATGTCGGGGTTGGTGACGATGTCCGTGGTCGGTGCGAAGCCGCGGATCACGCGCGCCCCAGTCCGGATCTGCCATCGCGATCTGGATCGGCGAAGCAGACCGCGATGACGCCGAGCAAGCGTGACGACGAAGGCCTCGATCCAGCGGAAGCCGAGATGTTCTGCAGCCACAGGATCAGGAACACGTCGAGCGCGGTGATGCATGCACGCCGATCTCGAGCGGAATGCCGAACAGCAGATTGAGCCCGATCGCGGTGCCGATCACCTCGGCGAGGTCGGTGGCGCAGATCGCGATCTCCGCCGAGCACCCACAGCGGCCACGACACCGCGCGCGGAAATGCGTCGCGGCAGGCCTGCGCCAGGTCGCGGCCCGGCGCCGATCCCGAGCCGCGCGCACAGCGCCTGCAGCAGGATCGCCATCAGGTTCGAGAGCAGCGCGACGGTGAGCAGCGCGTAGCCGAACTTCGAGCCGCCGGCGAGCGAGGTCGCCCAGTTGCCGGGATCCATGTAGCCGACGGCGACCAGGATAGCCGGGGCCGAAAGCGCGACGCAGCTTGCTGCCGCAGCGAGCCGGTCGGCCGGGTCGCAATCGAGCCAAATACTTCTGCCAATGGTGGCCGGCCGCCGTGCGCCGCCAAGCCGCTTGGTTTCGTGTTTGTGCGTGACGCTTACGGTGGCGTCCATGCAGAATCGCTAAAGGAAACAGCTTAACAAGTATATCTAGTTGCGAATAATTTGCAATTGCAATTTATGTGGAACTTTTCAAATTCTTTCGGGTTGTCGGGCGCTTGCAAGTCGCCGCAGGTGGGCGTTGTCACCAAGATCACGATTGAGTGCTGTCCGGCGGCGCATGCGAGCCCTGTCGATAGGAGCGGCCCTGCTGCACGGGTGGCCGCGCATAAGAGCGTTGCCGTCCGCCATGAACGTTCGTCGCTATTGGGCTCTGGCTCTTGGCTCTCGCCGCAATCACGGCGACTCCCGCTTTCGCCGCCGAAGGCGGAAGGGCCCATCGAAGCAATCTTCATTGGCGAGATTGTCGTTCTCATGCTTGTCGGCCGGATGCTGGGCGAAGCCATGGTGCGGCTGCGCCAGCCGGCGGTCATGGGCCGGTGAGCCGGCCTGCTGCTTGGGCCCTCGTTCTTCGGATTGCTGTTTCCAGACGCCCAGCACGCGCTCTTTCAAGATCCCCGAACAGAAGGCGATGATCGATGGGATCTCGCAATTCGGCATCCGCTGCTGCTTCTGCTCACCGGAATGGAGACTGACCTCAAGCTGGTGCGACAGACCGGCCGCGCCTCAGCATTTGCTTCGTTGATGGGCATCGTCATTCCGTTCATCTGCGGGTGGGACTGGGCGAGATTCTGCCTGACAGCCTCCTGCCCGATCCAGGGAAACGCCTGATCACATCGCTCTTTCTCGGGACAGCCCTTTCGATCGCTTCTGTGAAGATCGTCGCGATGGTCGTCCGGAAATGAATTTTATGCGCCGCGTCGTCGGTCAGGTCATCCTGGCATCCGCAATCATCGTGATAGCGTCGGCTGGATTATCGTCTCGATTATCTTCAGCCTCGCCTTGCACGGATCAGTTGAACCCATCTCGCTGGCGCAGCGTTCTCGGCACGATTTTGTTCATGGTGGCAAGCCTGAGCGATCGGCCGGCGGATGGGGTTTTCGCTGTCCGCTGGGTGAACGATAATTTCGTCAGCGAATACGCGGTGATTTACCGCCATCCTCATCATCATGGGCATAATGGCGCTGATCACATATCTGATCGGTGTGCATACCGTGCTCGGCGCCTTCGTTGCCGGCGTTCTGATCGAGGAGTCACCGATCCTGACCCGCCACATCGACGAACAATTGCGCGGGCTCATCACCGCCATTTTTCGCCCGGTTTTCGGCATTGCAGGCCTGACGGCTGACCTGACCATTCTGGCTGATCAAAAATCGCGTTGTTTACCGCCGGCCTCGTATTGGTTGCCAGCATCGGAAAATTCAGCGGTGCCTTCATCGGCGCCGAGCTCGGTGGCCTGACGCCGGCGGGAAGGCCTTGCGCTCGCCTGGCATGAAATGCGCGGGGCTCGACCGAGGTCATCATCGCGACAGTCGGATTGTCGATGGGCGCGCTCCAGTCAGGACCTCTTCACCATGATTGTCGCCATGGCCGTCCTGACGACAACGGCCATGCCACCGACGCTGCGCTGGGCGCTCGGCCGTATCCCGATGCGAAAGGAAGAAAAACAGCGGCTTGAGCGCGAGGAGCTCGAAGAAAGAGGCTTCGTGCCAAATCTCGAACGTTTGCTGATCGCGGTTGACGACAGCCCAAACGGAAAGTTCGCCTCGCGCGTCGCCGGCATGCTCGCAGGTACTCACGGCATGCCGGCGACGGTCTTGCATATTCCCGATCCGAGCAAGATCGAGAGCACCATGCCCGACAACGAGGAAAGCTGGGTGCTGCACCCAAAGGTCAGGACAAAAAGTCCGACGAGAAGAAAGAGGAGCTCAGGCCGAAAACGGCAAAAAGAAATGATGGCCAAAGCCAAAGTAAGCCCAGCAAGAAGAGAGAAAGCGGTCGGCGAAGCTGTCCAGCAGGCCGCCGCTCAAACCACGAGCAAGCAGAAAAAGAAGAGAAGGTTGGCGCCCCGGTGGAGGTAACGACGATCGTCCACGAGCAGCCAAGCCCCGCCTTGATCGCGGAAGAGGCGGAGAAAGGCTACGACGTTTTTATTGTCGGGCTGGGACAAACGTCCAAGCAGAACAAAGAATTCGACAGCGGCGTGACCAACCTCGCCAAAGGGATTCGACGGCCCACTGATCATTTCAGCTGTCCGGGACGATTTGTCGAAAAAGCCAGAGGGCGAGTTCGACATTCTAATCCCGGTCAACGGCACTGAGCCTTCCCGGCGCGCTGCCGAAGTTGCCATCACACTTGCGCGGGCGACAAAGGCGCAAGTTACGGTCCTTTACGTTGCGGTGCGCGCCGATGCACGACGCGGCGCGCTGGCGCCGGAATTCGTACGCGCCGGCACGAAGAGGCAATACTGAAAGACATTGTTGCGATTGCCGACGGCTACAACATGAGCATTCGGACGGCAGTCGTGGCCGAGCGGGCCGCCGAGCGAAGCCATTCTGGGCGAGCTCGAGCGCCGCAAGCGCAATCTCGTGGTGGTGGGCGTCAGCCGGCGGCCCAGGCGAAAGGCTGTTCTTCGGCGACACCGCCGCCGCGCTGCTTGAGAAATCAGAACGTTCGCTGCTCTTCGTGGCAAGCTGACGCGACGCTACTCTTCGTCGCTCTCCTCGCCACCTTTGCCGTTGCCACCGCTCGGCAGGCTGCGGAGATCTGTTGTTCTTCGGAAAACCCTTCGGCGCGATGCGCCCACATCGGCACGCGATTGCCGCGCCAGTCTTTCGAGTTCCTTCATCGGCAATGCGAAGCTGCGGCCGGCAGCATCGTTCCAGGAAAGCCCGTCCTCCGCCTTGAAAGTGGTGACGTCGGATAGCCCCTTCTCCTTGTAGCGTTGCAGGCGCACGCCGCGGCCGCGGCCCATCTCTGGCACCTGATCGAGTGCAAAGATCACCATCTTGCGGTTCTCGCCGATCGCAGCCGCGAGTTCGCCGTCGACCGTCGTCATGGCGCGTGCCTTGTCCGGCGCCTTGAGATTGAGAACCTGCTGCCCTTGCGGGTGGTACCGAGACATTCGTCTTCCGCCACCACAAAGCCGTTGCCCGCATAGCTCGCCACCAGGAATTTGCGGCCGCCTTGATAGGCCAGAGCGGCGACCACGTCGGCGTCCTCGAGGTCGATAAACAGGCGGACTGGCTCGCCATGCCCGCGCCCGCCCGGAAGCTTCGCGGCTTCAATGCGTGTAGAAACGGCCGTTGCTGCCGAAAACCATGACCTTGGCAGTGGTTTCGGTCGGGAACGCGAATTTCAAGGCGTCATCGGTCTTGAAGGCGACGCCGGAAAATCCGTGACATGGCCGCGCAATGCGCGGATCCAGCCCTTCTCGGACACGACGACGGTGACCGGCTCGCGCACGACCATCGCCTCTTCGATCGCGGCTTCGTCATGCGCGGGGGCAATGCCGAAGGTCGTCCGGCGTTTGCCGATCTCGGTCTTCGGACCAAACTTTTCCCGAATTTCCTTGATCTGACCGGATATCGTTTTCCACTGCTGCGCAGGTCGAGCCGATCAGTGCCTTGAGCTTCGTGCGCTCTTCGCGCAACGCCCTTGTCCTCGGCGCGGATTTCCATTTCCTCGAGCTTGCGCAAATTGCGCAGCCGCATGTTGAGGATGGCTTCGGCCTGGACATCGGTGAGCTTGAAGGTTTTCATCAGGACGGGCTTCGGCTCGTCCTCGTTGCGGATATGATCTTGATCACCTTGTCGAGGTTGAGATAGGCGATCAGGTAGCCGCCGAGCACTTCAAGGCGATGTTCGATTTCCGCCAGGCGATGCCGCGGAGCGCCGCAGCAGGACTTCCCGCCGGTGATCGAGCCATTCGCGAAGCACTTCGGCGAGGCCGAGCACCTGCGGGATGCGGCCTTTCACCAGCACGTTCATGTTGAGCGGAATGCGGCTTTCGAGCTCGGTGAGCTTGAAAAGCGACTCCATCATCAGTTCGGCGTCAACCGAACGCGAGCGCGGCTCGATGACCAGCCGGACATCTTCGGCCGATTCATCGCGCACGTCCGCAACCAGCGGCAGCTTCTCTCGTTGATCAGTTCGGCGAGTCGTTCCACCAGGCGCGATTTCTGCACCAGCCAGGGAATTTCGCTGATGACGATCACGTAGGTGCCGCGGCCGGTGTCTTCCTGTTTCCATCGCGCGCGGACGCGGAAGGAGCCGCGGCCGGTGTTGTAGGCTTCGGCGATTGTCTCGGGGGTGTCGACGATGATCCCGCCGGTCGGAAAATCCGGTCCCTTGACGTATTTGAGCAGCGTGCGGCTGCGCGCCTTTGGATTGTCGATGAGGAAGAGCGCAGCGTCGCACAGCTCGGCGGCGTTGTGCGGCGGAATGGCGGTCGCCATGCCGACCGCGATGCCCTGCGAGCCGTTGGCCAGCAGGTTGGGAAAGGCCGCCGGCAGCACCATCGGCTCTTCGTTTGTGCCGTCATAGGTGCCGCGGAAATCGACAGCGTCCTCGTCGATGCCGTCGATCAGCAGCCGCGCCACTTCCGTGAGCCGCGCCTCGGTGTAGCGCATGGCGGCGGCGTTATCGCCGTCGATGTTTCCGAAGTTGCCCTGCCCGTCCACCAGCGGATAGCGCTGGGCGAAGTCCTGCGCGAGGCGCACCAGCGCGTCGTAGATCGCCTGGTCGCCGTGCGGATGGAAGTTGCCCATCACGTCGCCGACGACCTTGGCGGATTTCTTGAAGGCCTGCCCGGGATCGAGCCGCAGCAGGCGCATCCGTAGAGAATGCGGCGGTGCACCGGCTTGAGGCCGTCGCGCGCATCCGGCAGCGCCCGATTCATGATGGTGGACAGCGCGTAGGCGAGGTAGCGCTCTTCCAGAGCGTCGCGCAGCCCAACCTCTTCGACCGTCGCCTTTGTCCGGAGAATCAGTCGCTGGCCCATCCCAAATAGCTAGTCCGTTGTTCCCCAATGAACAAGCGATGAAGGGAAACCGCCGTCTATCCGTGCAAAATTTCAGCCACTATCGCGGATCCGGATGGAACGCCGGTCACCGTGCGGCGACTCAAGGCTCGGGATCAAGGAAGGCCACGCTGGGAGGAACGTGGCCTTCTCCCAGAGCGACCGCACACTTTTGTGGGATTGGGAGGTGCGCGATCTCCCCGGAGAGCTCGGTCAAGGCGCGACTGCGTTACCTGGTGGAGGTTTACCTGGGCTCCGATGTGCGTTCGGCGATCCTATTTTTGTTCACGCAGATTTCCGATCGCGATCGATCAGAGTGATCGTATCGTCAGATTAATTTGGCCGCTCTTTTGCGCTGCGACTCGTCAATAGCAATATGTAACTTGGTCAAGACGTTCTTGAACCAAACTCCGACGCTGTTGGTCGTTCGGGTGGCATAACGGTTGCGGGACATCATGTCTGCGGGGCTGACATTTAATCCACGATCAGGCCCGATCCCGACGAAGGGCCTCGGCGCCTTGTGGGTTTGTGGTGACCACGGTGGTGGTCGCCAGCGCGACGGCGAGGGTTGGCAGTTTTTCAAGGCGTCATCCTCTCGGTTGACGCCGCAGGTGCTGAACGGCTCTTGGCGCTAGAGTCTTGGTTAGAAACGACAAGCGATAGGGCCAATCCGACAAATACGGGTCTAAAGCGTCAAATCGCCGTGAGGCTGAGCGTACTGGTATTTTGGTAATTATGGCCAGAACAGCTTTCCAGCGAGGCGCTCCAGGCTCAGCGGCCACGTTTACAACGTCGTGGCGAGCTAGGCGACGCTCGGCAAGACGCGATTTAACGCGGCAATGAAGTGCGCGCTCGTCGCCGAGTGAAAGGCCGCGCGCCTCCGAGCACGTGGCGCGTCAAAAAGTAACCTGTGAGCGCAAACCCGTCGGCAAATCATGGCCGGAGGGTTGCATCGTGCTGTCGAAGGAATACCGGTAACCGCAACATCTTGTCGGCCCATGGCTCCCCCGGCGGTGCGCGAAACCGCTCGGCCGGATTTCGGCGAGACGTAAGCAAGATCGCCGGAGGCGCCTGTGGCAGCACATTGTTCAAGATCGAGGTCCGAAACCGAGCTCGGACAGAAGCCGCAACTCGAACCGCACGACCATCGGCGCGGCCAGCGCCCGGGTCGTCGAGCTGATCCAGAATCGCGTCGAGCGCCTCGTAAAGGCCGGTATGCGGATCGCGCTCCGGGCAGCAGCCGCATCAGAGCGGCCAGATGAGTAACGCCATAGATCGCATGCGGGGCAGAAAAGTAACTGGCCGCCCGCAGGCGCAAGCCCTCGACCGATATAATTGCCGAGATGCTCGTCGAGTCGTGCCCGCCAGAGCAGCACTCACGCTGTTGCCCGGTTGCAGGACCGGCCTGAGCCGCGAGCCAAAACCTCCGCGCACAAGGCCGAGATGGCGCCCATGGCCATGCGTCATCAATTCGAGGATGGCATTCGCCTCCCGTGCCGCTTGACCCCGAGCACTATGCCGTCATCGGTCCATTGCATATTTTACTCGTCATCTCGGGGCGCACCGTTCAGGCGCGGGCTGGCAATCCATACTCCCAGAATCGGAGAAAATCACGGTGACAAAGGTTATGGATTCCGGGCCTCGCGCTGCGCGCCCGAATGACAAGCAATGCTCTCACTCCTTCGGAAACTCCAGACCCATGGCGCGGTAGCGCTCCGGATCTTCGCCCCAGCCTTCGCGTACCTTCACAAACAGGAAGAGATGCACCTTGGCTTCAACGATCTCCGCGATTTCCCTGCGCGCAGCTTCGCCGATGGCCTTGATGGTTTGCCCGCCCTTGCCGAGCACGATCTTGCGCTGGCTTTCGCGCTCGACGTAAATCGTCTGTTCGATCCGGATATCACCGGCGCGCAGTTCCTTCCAGGATTCGGTTTCGACCGTCGAGTGGTAAGGCAATTCCTGGTGAAGCCGCTCAAACAGCTTTTCCCGTGTGATTTCCGCCGCGAGCTGCCGGATCGGCGCGTCTGACATCTGGTCTGGCGGATAGAGCCACGGACCTGGCGGAACACGTTGTGCCAGCCAAACCTTGAGATCGGCAACGCCGTCTCCGGTCAGCGCTGAAACCATGAAGGTCGCTTCGAATTTTGCAGCGGCATTGGCTGCCTTCGCCAGGTCCAGCAGCGCTTCTTTTGCGACCACATCGATCTTGTTGAGGATCAGCAGCTTCGGCGGCTTCACATCGCCAAGCCTGGCGAGGATGCTTTCCGCTTCTTCGTCCAGACCTTTGCGCGAATCGATGAGCACCCCGACGAGGTCGGCCTCATGCGCTCCGCTCCAGGCCGTCGTCACCATAGCGCGGTCGAGCCGCCGGCGCGGCGAGAATATGCCGGGGGTATCGACGAAAATGAGTTGCGACTGTCCTTCGACGGCAATGCCGCGGATCAGCGCCCGCGTCGTCTGGACCTTGTGCGAGATGATGCTGACCTTGGAGCCGACCAGGCCATTGAGCAATGTCGATTGCCGGCATTCGGGGCACCGATCAGCGCGACGAAGCCACAGCATGTATTGCCATCTTGCGTATGAACGTCAGCCATCAAGCTTGTCCACCGCCACGCCGACGCGTGTAAGCATCGCGGCGGCGGCGGTTCTGTTCGGCGCGCGCGCTTTGAGCTGCCGAGCCCTTCTGCCGGCGGCCGGTCGGGCAGCACCACCGCAACGCGGAACTCCGGATCGTGATGGGGCCCCGTGCGCGCAAGCTCACGATAGGCCGGCGTTGGCAGGCCACGCGCCTGTGCCCATTCCTGCAACATTGTTTTGGGGTCGCGCAGCGGACGCAGCGGCTTCGATCATGCGTTCTTTCCAGAAACGCTCGATCAGTTCCTCGGCCGCTTTGTAACCGCCGTCGATAAAGGCGGCGCCCACCAGTGCCTCGCAGACATCGGCCAGAATGGTGCTGCGACGTCGCCCACCGGCGTGCGATTCGGAATTGCCGAGCTTGAGGGCCGGCCCGAGGTCCATTGCGCGCGCGACTTCCGCACACGTTTCCTTGCGCACAAGATCGGCCAGCCTCCGGGAAAGCTCGCCTTCGTTCGCCTTCGGGAAGGCGCGGTAAAGCATGTCGGAGATGACAAGGCCAAGCACGTGGTCGCCGAGAAACTCCAGCCGCTGATAGCTGGCCGCACGATTGCCTCCCGCCAGGGCGGAAATGTGCGTCAGTGCGCGCTCGAGCAAGTCCTTATCGGCAAATTTATAGCCGATCCTGCTTTCGAGCGCCGTCCTGTCCTTGGCCTTGCGGCTCATCTGACGATCGTGAACAGCCTGCCCCAGCGCACGGACACTGGCCAACGCCAGAACTGCCAGGCGCGCTCGCCCTCAAAGACCGAGAAGAAGATGATTTGCGCCTTGCCCACGATATTCTCGAACGGCACCATTCCGACCTGACTGAAACGGCTGTCAGTGGAATTGTCGCGATTGTCACCCATCATGAAGTAGTGGTCCGCCGGCACAGAATAGACCTGGGTGTTGTCGGCAAAACCATTGTCGACCAGATCAAGCGCAAAATAGCTCACGCCGTTCGGCAATGTTTCCTTCCAGCGTTTGACCGGCGCGTCCCGCGTGCCTTCTTCCGTTTCAATGAAGTCGGGCGCGCGTTCACGCTTGAGCGGTACGCCATTGATGTTGACCACGCCGTCGATGACCTGGATCTTGTCGCCCGGCAGACCGATCACGCGCTTGATGTAATCGGTCGACGGATCGCTTTGGCAGCCGAAACACCACCACATCGCCGCGCTGTGGCAACCAGTCGCTCGGGAGGCGTCCCGCGAACAGTGGCGGTGACAGCGGGAGTGAATACTTGCTGTAGCCGTAGCTGTATTTCGAGACGAAAAGATAGTCGCCGACCAGCAGCGTCGCCTTCATCGAGCCGGAGGGAATATTGAACGGCTGGAACAGGAAGGTCCGGATGACCAGTGCGATGATCAGCGCGTGAATGATGACGCGTACTGTTTCGGCTACGCCGCCCTCTTTTCGTTTTGTTCCGGATGTCACACTCATCGGCCTTTCGTCCCATCAAATGGCAGGCGCTCCCCGGCGACCTTGTAGCGGCTGCGATCCTGCCAGGCAATCAACAAGGTCATGTTGCAAACGTTTGTTCTGAATGAGGTTCTTGCTCTCAACGCGAGCCCGCCTGGGTCGTTGCCGGCACGGCAGAGATAATGACGATCGCCTGTGCGGTCGGTCCTTCATCGGTCAGTGAGACATCGATCCGGGCTTCGCAGCCGGGCGGCGTGATCGATTGCAGCCGTACGAGTGCACCACCGGTCAGCTTCATCGTGGGCCGCCCGCCCGCCAGATTGACCACACCCATATCTCGCCAGAACACCCCTCGGCGGAGGCCGGTGCCGAGGGCTTTGGCGCAGGCTTCTTTGGCGGCAAACCGTTTTGCGTAGGTTTCGGCTGAGTTCGCACGGCGCTCGGCTTTGGCACGCTCGGTTGCCGTGAAGATGCGGCCAAGGAAACGCTCGCCATGGCGTTCGATCACGCTGGCGATCCTTCGTACGTCGACGATATCCGAGCCAAGCCCAAGGATCATGCGATCTCCTTGCGCATGATCCTGTCCAGAAACTCGGTGTCCACTTTTCGGGATCATGCTAGTCTCCTTGCGCATGATCCTGTCCGAAGCTCCGGTGTCCATCCCCGGTCAGGGCCGAGGACATGCTTTTCGGGATCATGCGGTTTCCTTGCGCGCCTTGTTGCGGCCACGTTCCATGGCGGCGCGCATGAATTTCACGCTCTCGGCCAGGCCCTCGAAGACTGCCTCGCCGATCAGAAAATGACCGATGTTGAGCTCAACCACTTGCGGCAACGCGGCGATTGTCTCAGCGGTCGCATAATCAAGCCCGTGGCCTGCATGAACCTCAAGACCCACACTTGCGGCGAGCAGCGCGCCATCGCGAATAAGCTGCCATTCGGCACCGGCTTCCTTGGTTCGACCTTCGGTGAGCGCGTCGCACCAGGAGCCCGTGTGGATTTCGATCACCGGCGCGCCGAGTTCAGCCGCCATCTCGATTTGCGCCGGCGCCGCCCCAATGAACAGCGAAACCTTGATGCCGGCGTGCTTAAGCTCGTGCACCACCGGGGCAAGCTGGCTGCGCTGCCGGACGACATCGAGACCGCCTTCGGTCGTGCGTTCCGTGCGCTTTTCGGGCACAAGGCAGACTGCGTGTGGCCTGGTCTTGAGTACGATCGCGACCATTTCCTCGGTCGCCGCCATTTCGAAATTGAGCGGCTTGTCGATCTCCGCCTTCAGCCGCGCCATGTCATCATCGCGAATATGACGACGATCCTCGCGCAGATGGGCGGTTATTCCGTCGCAACCGGCCGCGATCGCAACCTTGGCCGCTCGCACGGGATCCGGATGACGGCCACCACGGGCGTTGCGAATGGTGGCAACGTGGTCGACATTGACGCCCAGGCGAAGACGGTTCATGCGCTCTCCTTGCGCACGATCTTGTCTGAAAACCGGTTCCTCACCCTCGGATCAAGTCCGGGGGCCTGCTTTTGCGGGATCATGCACTAGCCATTGACGCGTTCGGCCTTCGCCACCACGGACTTGGCGCGCAGCTGCGCCAGGATGGCGGTGAGATGTTTGAGGTCATAGACCTCGAGATCAATCGTCACGTCGGTAAAATCGGGCGCGCGCCGCGTCATGCGTATGTTGTCGATGTTGCCGTCATGCTCGGCGATGACTTGTGCGATCTGCGCAAGCGAACCCGGCTCGTTCACGGATTGCACCTCGATCCGCGCAGGAAAACGCCGCGGCGCCTGCTCCTCCTCGTCCCAGCGCACGTCCAGCCACCGTTCGGGCTTGTCCTCGAATTCGCTCAGAGCGGGCGACTGGATCGGATAGATCGTGATGCCCTCCCCGGAGAAAGAATTCCGACAATGCGGTCGCCCGGCACCGCACCTCCGTTTGGAGCGAAAACTCACCGGCAAATCGCCGTTGATGCCGCGGATCGGGATCGCCGGTCCGGCGGCGCTGTCAGGCACCTTGAATTTTACCGATGTCAGCTTCTTCAGGCCGAACCACCCGCTGTCCGATTTCGGCTTTGCAGCCATCGCTGCAGCGCGTTCTTCCTTGTAGTCGGGATACATCGCGCGGGCGACGTCGGAAGCCTTCAACTCGCTTCGGCCGACGGCTGCCATCACGTCCTCGATCGAGGCGCGAGCGAGTCGCGGCAATGCGCCGGTCAATTTTTCGTCCGAATAATTCATCTTGGCGCGCTGGAACAGGCGCTCGACGATGCGGCGTCCAAGCCCCGCATATTGCGTGCGCACCGCGACGCGCGTGGCGCGCCGGATTGCCGCGCGCGCCTTGCCTGTTACCACGATCGATTCCCAGGCGGCCGGCGGCGCCTTTGCGCTTTCGAGGTGACAATCTCGACTTCGTCACCGTTGACGAGTTCGGACGTGAGCGGCGCGATCTGTCCGTTGATCTTGCAGCCTACGGCGGTATTGCCGACGTCGGTATGCACCGCGTAAGCAAAATCGATCGGCGTCGCCTTGCGCGGCAGTGCAATCAGCTTGCCCTTGGGGGTAAAGCAGAACACCTGGTCATGAAACAATTCGAGCTTGGTGTGCTCGAGGAACTCTTCAGGATTTGAACCTTCGGCCAGCAGCTCGATGGTGCGGCGCAGCCAGGCATAGGCGGTCGACTCCCGCGACAGCAGCTCGGTCGGAGATCCGGCATTGTCCTTGTAAAGAGCATGCGCCGCGATGCCGTACTCGGCGATCTCGTGCATCGACACCGTACGGATCTGCAGTTCGACCCGCTGCTTGCTGGGGCCGATAACGGTCGTGTGGATCGACCGGTAATCGTTCCCCTTGGGCGTCGAGATGTAGTCCTTGAATCGGCCAGGCACCATCGGCCAGGTGCTATGGACAATGCCAAGCGCCTGGTAGCAGTCGGCCAATGTCTTTACGACAACACGAAATCCGAAAATATCGGACAGCTGCTCGAAGCCGACCGACTTGCGTTCCATCTTGCGCCAGATCGAGTAAGCCCGCTTGCGGCGTCCGACCACCCTCGCTTCGATGCCGCGGTCAGCCAGTTTTTGGCGAGCTGTTTCTCGATTTCCGAGATCAGCAGCTTGCTGCGTTCGGTGAGCGAATTGAGACGCGCCGTCACAACCTCGTACGCTTCCGGATAGATTTCGCGAAACGCAAGATCGTCGAGCTCCTCGCGCATCGCATGCATGCCCATGCGGCCGGCGAGCGGAGCGTAGATCTCAAGCGTCTCTTCGGCGGCACGCCGGCGTGCTTCGGGCGGCATGTACTCGAGCGTGCGCATATTGTGCAGGCGATCGGCGAGTTTGATCAGAAGCACACGCACGTCATCGGCAATTGCCAGCAGAAGCTTGCGGAGATTTTCCGCTTGCTTTGCTTCCTTGGTGACCAGATCGAGCTTTTTGAGTTTGGTGAGCCCTTCGACCAATCTGCCGATGTCGTGCCCGAAAAAGGCTGTCAATTTCGGCGCGGGTGGCCGCGGTATCCTCAATGGTGTCATGGAGCAACGCCGCGGCAATCGTCGCGTCGTCAAGCTTGAGCTCGGTCAGAATGGCCGCGACCTCGATCGGATGCGAGAAATAGGGATCGCCGGATGCGCGGCGCTGTTCGCCATGCGCTTTCATGGCGTAGACGTAGGCGCGATTGAGCAGCGCTTCGTTGGTGTTGGGATTGTAGCGGCGCACGCGCTCGATAAGGTCGTACTGCCGCATCATCGGCAGCTTTCGCGTTTGCGAAGGCTTTTCAATTGTTTGCGCTGGCGCGGCAACGGCAGGCGGGCGCGGGCCCCGGATCGGGGCCTGCTTCTGCATGCGCGGAAGATCAGAGCGCGTACGCGCCATATCTGCTGCCTCGCGAGCGGCGGCCGGAAGAAACTACCTCAAGATATCACGTGGTTTTGCCGCGGCTGCAAGGCTATGCCTAACTGATTGATAAAAGCGACGGCCCGGCTTTTGGCCGGGCCGTTAAGAATCAAGCCAAAACCGCAGGGATCACTCGGCTTCCTCTTCCGGCGGTTCTTCCGGGGGCGCCAGGCCTTCAAGACCCTTGAGCAGCTCTTCCTCGGTCATGCGGTCGGCCGTTACCTCTGTGTCGTCGGAGTCCACACTGGCGCCCGCGCCGGCACCAATAAGCGGCACTTCGGGCTCCGGCTCATCGACCTCGACGTATTTCTGCAAGCTATGGATGAGGTCTTCCTTGAGGTCGCCGGGCGATACGGTGGTTTCGGCAATCTCCCCGCAACGCCACCACGGGATTCTTATCGTTGTCGCGCTCGAGGGTAATCTGCGAACCGGACGAAATCATGCGCGCCCGATGACTCGCCAGCAGGACGAGATCGAAGCGGTTCTCGACCTTATCGATGCAATCTTCTACGGTGACACGGGCCATCGGCTCGGCACTCCATTTGGTGGAACTTGTCCTGAAGTTCGCCCGCTAGGTATCCTCTGCCGCATGGAATTTCAAGCATTTTGTCTTGGTTTAGCCGCAACCGTCTGTTACTCGACCTTTGCGAGATCACAGGCAAGCCGATTGCACGGGATTTTATCGGTACCGCGTGATTGCGCGGCGGCACCCAATTGATTGGAGATGCTGCAATGCTCTGTTAACGCCGATCTAAAACGCGCGCGACGCACCCTGCGTTAGCGTGCCGGGAAGATCTGGAAGTCGCCACTCATGGTTTGTGAGAGAAAACAATGACCGTACCCGGGGAAAAATCGCTTTATTCATTGATGGTGCCAATCTTTACGCTACCGCAAAGTCCCTCGGCTTCGACATCGACTACAAGCGGCTGCTCCGCGAGTTTCAGTCGCGCGGTTATCTGCTGCGCGCATTCTACTATACCGCCGTGATCGAAGATCAGGAGTATTCCTCGATCCGCCCGCTGATCGACTGGCTCGACTACAATGGCTATTCGGTCGTCACCAAGGCGACGAAGGAATTCGTCGACCAGACCGGGCGGCGCAAAGTCAAAGGGAACATGGATATCGAGCTTGCGGTCGATGCCATGGAAATCGCGGGCACGATCGATCACATGGTGCTGTTCTCCGGTGACGGCGACTTCCGCTCGCTGGTCGAGGCCGTACAGCGCAAAGGCGTGCGCGTTACCGTGGTTTCAACGGTCACCACCCAACCGCCAATGGTAGCCGATGAGTTGCGCCGGCAGGCCGATGTCTTCACGGATATCGTCACGCTGCAAAGCAAGATTGGCCGGGACCCGTCCGAACGCCCCGCGCGTCCCCCGCGCGAGGAACGCGGCGAGCCGGCGGGCCACACGCCTCAATTCCTGCAACGACCGCCAACCACGCCGCAGCGCGCCGGCGTGCCTGTCGGCGCCGATGACGACGACGAGTCCTTCGAATAGCGTTTTTGGTTTGCGCAGTGATCTTATCCGAAAACCGGTATCCACTTTCGGGATCACGCGCTATGGCAGGGACCGACGGCAAGCCTGGGCGCGACTGCCCGCGCTGCTCGCGGCTTGCGACGTTTCGCAAAACGTGGCGCGCCAAGGAGCCGACCTGGTTCAACGCGCCGGTCCCCTCGTTCGGTCGCCTCGATGCGCGTCTGTTGATCGTGGGGCTCGCGCCCGGCCTGCAAGGCGCCAATCGGACTGGCCGTCCGTTCACCGGCGACTATGCCGGCGTCCTGCTTTACGAGACGCTTCACAAGTTCGGCTTTACGCGCGGTGAATACGGCGCACATCCCGACGATGGACTTGAACTGATCGACTGCCGGATCACCAATGCGGTGCGCTGCGTGCCGCCCGAAAACAAGCCGACTCCGGAAGAAATAAGAACCTGCCGCGATTTTCTGACGCCAACGATCGCCGAGATGAAAAAACTGCGCGCCGTCGTTGTGCTCGGCCGTATTGCGCATGAGAGCACTGTGCGCGCGCTCGGCGCCAAACTGTCCGAGGTCGCCTTTCGGCACGGCGGCCGGCACCAGCTCGGGCCAATGTCGCTGTTCTGCAGCTATCACTGCTCCCGCTACAACACGAATACCGGCGTGCTGACGCCGGAAATGTTTCGTGACGTCTTTGCAGACGTGCGGCGACATTTAGATCGAGCATGATCTTTCGAAAACCGGTTCCCCTGCCGGGATCATGCGTTCGACGCCTGAAGCCAGGCGATCACTTCCTCGGCGTTCTTGTCGGGCGGGAAAACCGGATAGAACGCCTTGGTGATCGTGCCGTCATCAATGACAAGCGCCATGCGCTTGAGCAGCGTCATTCCTGCGGCAGAGAATGTTGGCAGCTTGAGCGCCTTGGTCAGCGTCAGCTTCTCATCCGATAAAATCGCAAACGGCAGATGCAGGCGCGTTGCTGCCTCGCGCTGGTAGGCGGTGTCTTGCGTCGAGAGGCCATAGAGTTGCGCCACCCCCAGCCGCTTGAGCTCGCCGAAATGATCGCGGAATGAGCAGGACTGCGGCGTACAGCCTCGCGCGCCGGGGATCTGGTCCCAGCCGTCGGGCGGATCGACACCCGGCACGCCCGTTCGCGGATAGATATAGACGACGGTACGGCCCTTGAGCTTCGACAGATTGACCGGCGCGCCTTCGGTCGCCGGCAGCGCCACATCGGTTATTTTCGCGCCCGCCAGATGACGCGCCGCGCCGTCATCCTGCGGCACAGGAATTCCCGGCGGCAGAAACTGCGGATTATGCGTGCCCGGCGCTTCGGTCATTTCCTCTCTCCATAGCTCATAAATTCCATGAGCGAGCCGTCAGGATCACGGAAATAGACCGACGTGCCTGGACCTCTCGCGCCGAAACGCTGCATCGGTCCGCGCTCGATAGCGATGCCCTGCGCCTTGAGATGCGCGATCTGCGCCCTCGATGGGGCCCTGCCATTCGAAGCAAAGATCGCTATTGCCGGGCTGCACCGGCAGGCGCGCAACTTCAGCGGGCTTCACGCCCGGCCCGTGAACGTTGAGCTGCTTGTCGCCGAAACGATAGGCCCAACCGGCCGGTCGCTGCACCAGTTCGGCGCCCATGACCTCGCTGTAGAACTTGTTCGATCGGTCCCAATCGGTGATGTGAATCACGCAATGATCAAGCTTCGTCGGCACTCCACGATTTCACCCCTTCATCCGCATCAGCCGCCCGCGTTCGCGCTCCCAGGAGCGCTTCTTCATGGTTTCACGCTTGTCGTGCAGCTTCTTGCCGCGGGCGAGCGCGATCTCGACCTTCGCCCGCCCCTTCTCGTTAAAGTAGAGCTTTAACGGCACGATGGTCATTCCCTCGCGTTCGACCGCCCCGACCAGGCGGCTGATCTCCCGCTTCTGCATCAGCAATTTGCGCGCCCGCTTCGGGGTATGATTGAAACGGCTGGCTTGCAGGTATTCCGGGATGTTCGAATTGATCAGCCAAAGTTCGCCGCCGCGTGCATCGGCGTAGGATTCCGCAATCGTGGCCTTCCCGGCGCGCAACGACTTCACTTCGCTCCCGGTGAGCACGATCCCCGCTTCGAACGTCTCACCAATCGCATAGTTGAAGCGCGCCTTGCGATTGTCGGCGACCACCTTGAAGCGGCGCTCGGGTTTTGCGGCCATGGTTTTGTGATTGACGTTTAGCGTGATTTGAGCTGGTCGCGTATTTCGGTGAGAAGCTCTTCGGTCTTCGTGGGCGTCGGGGCCTTCTCCGCTTCCTTACGCGAGAACTGATTGATTGCACGAATCACGAGAAACAGCACGAATGCGATGATGATAAAGTTAAGCGTGATCGTCAGGAAATTCCCCAAGCCAATACCGCGCCTTCGCTTTTTGCCTCGGCGAGCGTCGTAGCCGTAACCTTCGACGACAGCGGGACGTAATAATTCGAAAAATCGATACCGCCGGTGACCGCCCCGATGATCGGCATGATGACGTCGCCGACCAGCGAATTCACGATGCCGGAAAAGCGCGGCGCCAATGATCACGCCGATGGCGAGATCAACCACGTTGCCGCGCAGTGCAAACTTTTTGAATTCCTCGAGCATGGCTATGCTTCCTCCCGAAAGGCGCCGTCATGGCCTTGTGCCGGGCATCCACGTCTTGATGCAAGGAGACGTGGATGGCCGGGACAAGCCCGGCCATGACGCGGAATAGATTGCTCACCTCGCCGAGACATCCGCTAGTTGGTCAATCCGGCGTGCACCATCGCCTGGCGCACAGCGGTCTGCGCCTTCTCGCTCGCCGGCACCATCGGCAACCGCACGGTATTGGCGCACTTGCCGATGAGCGACATCGCATACTTGATCGGCGCCGGGCTCGTTTCGACAAACAAATTGATGTGTAACGGCGTCAGCTTGTCCTGCAGCTTGAGCGCGCCTGCAAAATCTCCCTTGAGACATGCCGCCTGGAATTCGGCGCACAGACGCGGCGCGACGTTCGACGTTACCGAGATACAGCCGTGGCCGCCATGCGCCATGAAGCCGAGCGCGGTGATGTCTTCGCCCGAGAGTTGGTTGAAATCCGGCCCCATCGCCGCGCGCTGCTGTGAGACGCGCGCCATGTTCGCGGTCGCATCCTTCACGCCGGCGATGTTCTTCAGCTCAGAAAGACGCGCCATTGTCTCGACGGACATGTCGACAATGGAGCGGCCCGGAATGTTGTAGATGATGATCGGAATGCCGATCGCGTCGTTGATCGCCTTGTAGTGCTGATAGAGACCTTCCTGCGTCGGCTTGTTGTAATAAGGAGTGACGATCAGCACGGCATCGGCGCCGGCCTCTTCGGCATGGCGCGACAACTCAATCGCTTCAGCAGTCGAATTCGAGCCGGAACCCGCGATCACCGGGACGCGTCCATCGGCCTGGTCGATGCACCATTCCACGACCTGCTTGTGTTCGTCATGCGACAGGGTCGGGCTCTCGCCGGTGGTTCCAACGGGAACCAGGCCGTTGGTCCCCTCTGAAATCTGCCAGTCCACAATGTCGCGGAACGCCTTTTCGTCGACCGAGCCGTTTTGAACGGCGTGACCAGCGCGGTGAAGGAGCCTCGAAAGCTCGTCTTGGCGGTCATGGCACGACTTCTCCACAGGGGATGCGACACTTGGACCCTTGGACCCTTGGACCCCATCAATATCGGGTCGTGGGCATCGATGAAAGCCCCAGCCGTAAATAGGTCAATGAATTGGGATGATAGGTAAGGCTTGCCCCGCTTTTTGCCCCGCTCGCCTCCTAGGAATCGCGCGACCCGAATTTTTGGTATCATTTATCAACGAAATTGGCCTAGCTTAGCTAACGTTTGCGGCCTTGCCCGAATCGGGGGCCGCCGGGTCCGGGAAGCAACGAGGTTGAATGAAGGCGACTAACCGAAGCCGCTTGGGCATTTATTTGACGTTGATGGCCGCCTGTGTGCTGTCGGCTGAAACGGCGACGGCCGAAGTGACAAAAAGTTCCCTGCCGCGACCGCGGCCGGCGATCCAGTCCGGCCAGCAGGCGGCAGTCGCGATACCGGCAACATCCGTACCTTCCGCCACCCCCGCTCCCGCAGAAACGGCCGCCGGCGAACGCTTCGAAAAACGGGGCCCTCGCATCTTTCGCGCAGGCCAATGTCGGCTTGCACGGTACGATTTTCCAGAGCGCGCCGTACTTCAAGCCGCTCGCACGACCGACCAGCCGGCCCCTTCGCAGATCGCGCCGACGGCAGCAGCGTCGGAAGCCGACATTGCTGCTGTGAAACGCGTGATCGAGGCTTCCCGCAGGGGCAAGGAAGCCAGGACCAATGCCGCCGAGGCGAGCATCGGCGATCCGTCGCACGCAAGCTTGCCAGGAATGGGTGATCCTGCGTTCCGACAATGCCAATCCGTCGTTCGAGCGTTACGCGGCCTTCGTCGAGAGCAAATCCGAGCTGGCCGCACGCGCCGCTGTTTCGCCGCCGCGCTGAAATGCGTTGTGGAACGACGGCGTCGACGATCGCACGGTGCGTGCATTCTTCGCAAAGCAGCAACCCGCCACAGCAAAGGGCCGCTACATGCTGCGCGCACCTTGCTGGCGCAGGGCGATCGCCGAAGAGCGCGGCCAAGCTGGTGCGACACGCCTGGCGTCAGGACGACGCCAGCGCCGAAGTCGAAAAACGCGTGCTGGAAATGTTCGGCAGCATGCTCAGCGCCGCCGACCATAAAACGCGCATGGAGCAGCGCTTCTATGCCGACGATGTCGCTGCCGGCCTGCGTGCCTCCGAGCGCCTCGGCGGCGACCAGATCGCAATCGGAAAAGCTCGCGCGCGCCGTGCTGCCAGGCCGGCAATGCCAAGGCGCTGCTCGACGCCCGGTGCCGGCCTCGGCGCAGGCGACGCTGGCTATATTTTCGCGCGTGTGCAGTGGTTGCGCCTGAACAACAAGCCGGAAGAAGCCGGCAAGCTGGTCCTCACCGCGCCGAAGGATCCCGAAGCGCACTGGTCAACCTCGATCGGTGGTGGATGGAACGCCGCCTGCTGGTGCGCCAAGCTGCTCGACGACCGCGACGCGCATGCCGCCTATAGCGTGGCGCGCGATGCCGCCCCGCCATGAAAGGTTTCTTCCAGGTCGATGCGCATTTCACCCGGCTGGGTGGCGCTGCGCTATCTGCACGATCCGAAGGCCGCTGCCGCGCATTTTGCGCATATTCCCGGAGGACGGAAAGTCCGCACGCCCTCTCGCGCGCAGGCTATTGGCGGGGGCGCGCCGCGGGAGGCGATGGGTCAGCATGAACAGGCCAAGGGCGTTCTACGAGACCGCCGCGCAATACGACGCTGCCTATGCACGGCCAGCTGGCGCGGGCGCGGCTCGGGCTCAGAGATCTCGGCCTGCGCGGGCCCGCCGGCCTTCTCGCCGCAGGAACACAATGTCCTGAGCAACGCACCCGAGGTCGTGCGCGCCGCGCAAATCCTCTCCACGCTCGGCGAGCGCGATATGCTCGCGTCGATCTACGCCGAGACCCTGGCGAGCAGGACCGACATCGCCGGCATGGCCGTGATGGGCGAGCTTGCCGGCAAGAACGGCGACGGCACGCGCGATGCTGCTGTCATCGGCGAATACGCCTATGCGCGCGGCCTGCCGCTCGACTATTACGCCTATCCGACGGTCGGCCTGCCCGACTATCAGCCGATCGCGCCACCGGTCGAGCCCGCGGTCACCTATTCGATCGCGCGCCGGAGAGTCACTTCAACCAGAAGGTCGTGTTCGAGCGGCCTACGCCGTGGGCCTGATGCAGGTAACGCCGGCGGCCCGGCATCGACACCGCCGCCAAATACAAGGTCACCTATAGCCGCGACCGCCTGCTCAAGGACCCAGTCGTACAACATGCAGATGGGAGCCGCTGAACTCTCAATCTGTTCGGCGGTTACAACGGCTCCTACATCTTGACCTTCGCCGGCTACAACGCGGGACGTGGACGCGTGAAACAGTGGATCGCGGCCTACGGCGATCCGCGTGACCCCGCGCGTCGATCCGATCGACTGGGTCGAGGCGCATCCCGATCTCGGAAACGCGCAGCTACGTCGCGCGCGATCATGGAAAAACCTGCGGGTCTATCGCGCACGCTTTGGCGGCGGCACCAAGCGCTGGTGATCGAAGCCGATATCAAAGAAAGGTGGCGCGAACTAGCGACGGCGCCTCTTCGTCATTCCCGCAAATGCAGGCAGCACGACCGCGCGAGGTTGTCGTCCCCGCGGCGAGACCGATAAACGCAGGCCGTGAAGATCGCGCAGGCCGGGAGTACTGGATTCCCCGCATTCGCGAGGGAATGACGAACTGAAGGCCATCGTCAGACACATCCCAAACGCACGGCGACCAGGCAATCCAGGCCTTCGCGGGCGACGAGCTACGGAGAGGCACCCGATCGTCAGACATCCCCAAAGCGCATCGTGCAACGCCCGTATGAGCAATCCAGGCACGTTCGGGGGAATGACGAGCTGAGCCCATCGTCAGACACATCGCCCGAACGCCTGGCTTGACCAGGCAATCCAGGCTTCGCGGGGACGACGCTTCGGAATGGCAGCGCGGGTGATCGGGCTGCGCGACGCTGGAATGGCAGCGCGGTCGTCGGGCGTCATCGCGCAGAAGCGGGCGATCCAGTAAACGCAGGCCCGTGAAGATTATGAGGCGACCGGAGTACTGGATTCCCCGCATTCGCGAGGGCGGCGAGCTGAGGCCATCGTCAGACACATCCCGAACGCACGGCTTGACCAGGCAATCCAGGCCTTCCGCCGGGGACCGACGCGCTTCACTGGAATATGCAGCGCAGGTTGATCCGGGCATCATCGGCGACGCTTCAGATGAGCGCCGCGAATTGGATCGGAGCGTCATCGCCCGCGAAAGCGGGCGTCAGTAATCAACGCCCGTGATGATCAATGAAGACCCTGGGAGGTACTGGTTTTACGATCGCCAGGAGATGCAAGCCAAACTGCGAGTGTCGTCAGACACATCTCAATTTGTTGCCGCGGGTGATAGCGGCTTCGACGCAGGGCTTGACCAGGCGATCCAGGCCTTCACGGGAATGACAAGGCTGAGCCATCGTCAGACACATCCTCCGCGACGCCACGGCTAGACCAGGCAATCCAGCAATCACGCAACAATTGCCTTAACTGGGCGCGCAATCAGGGTATGCCGATTTACATCCTTGCGAAGCAAACTCGGCGCGCGCGTAGCACGCGCTGGTGTGGCAAATAGCCTTGTTCTGTCGTTGTTTTTGAGCACGAATCCGACGCCGTTAGAAGGCTTCACCGAGAAATACGAGATTCACCATCTGGTCTCGCTACGAACAGTTCGAGGATGTTGAAAAATGCGATCCGGCGTGAAAAACGCCTGCGAGAAATGTGGAATCGAAACCTGGAAAGTTCAGTTTTTGAATTGAGTCAAATCCCAACCTGGACTGACCTCTATCCGAATATCGCTTGCGTCGGTGTGAGTTGCTGAGTCGTCCCCGCCAACGGGTCCTCATGGCGCGTGCCCGGTGATAAACTCCGGCAGGGCGCCGGTAAGAAGCACAGCTCGCGGCGACTATCAAGGGAAAGGCCGTGAGTACTGGATTCCCCGCATTCGCGGGAGAATGACAAGTGGAGAGGCGCATCACCTGGCAACCTTTACCGTTGTGCTGGCTTCCACACGCGGTATCCACCTTCATCACAGCGCCCGACGGGCTGCGCCTGCACGCGCAGTGTTATGGCCAGCGCATGGCTCGCGCTGCCACGCCAGTGGTACTGCCTGCCCGGCCTCGCGCGCGGACGGTCGCGGATTTCGAGGCAGCTGGCATCGGCACTGACGCGCTGACAGCCTCCCCCCGCGCCGCGTCATCGCGCTCGACTCCCGCGGACGCGGACGATCCGGTTACGACCGCAACCACCCGCCAACTGTTCGCTTCAGGTCGAACTCGCCGATCGTTCTGGCTGTATCGTCACTGCACTCCGGCCCCCTGCCCGGCGATTTTTATCGGCACACCTCGCGCGGTGGGATCCACGACCAGCTGCTGCTCGCCGCCGTCCGGCCGACCCGCGATTGCCGCACCGCCGTTCTCAACGATATTGGTCCCTGGTGTGCTCGAGCCGCAGGGGCTGATCGCGCATCAAAAGCTACATCGGCAGCACTGCCGCAGCCGCGGAATTTCGAAGAAGGTGCGCGAAATCCTGCGCCGGCTCTTCGTGCACGGTTTCCAAAACTCGGACAGGCCGAGCTGGCTCGCCAGCGCCCACCGCACTTTCAAGGAGGAGAAAGGCCGGCTGGTGCCGCGACCTACGACGATCCAACTCGCGAACGCGCGTGAACGGCGTCGATGCCGAGCGCCCGGTCCCCGCACTCTGGAAGGAATTCGACGCGCTCGCGAGTGTGCCGGTCTGATGGTGATCCGCGAGGTGCAAACTCCGACCTCCTGTCGGCGAGCCACGGTTGAAGCGTGCCGAGAGAAACGGCGCGTGGCACTCGAGACGTTCCAGGTGCCCGACCGGAGCCATGCGCCGCTGATGACCGACGCAGGGACGATTGCGCGCATCGTTGGAGTTTGTCAGCCGGTGCGATCCATCGCCCGGCGTTGGCGGCAAAAAACCGGCTCCCGCATTGTCGGTGCTCGATTCAATTTTCAAACGGCATCGCTCTGCCGGGTGCCGGCGCGTAAAGGATGCCACCACAGACCCTCATCCGTCATGAGCCGGGCGAAGGCGCGAAGCGCGCCGATCTTCGCGCCTGAAGTCCCACGGCCATCCACGTGCTTGCTCCAGTCGCAGAAGGGCGTGGATGCCCGCGACAAGCGCGATGACATCGAGGTTGTGGTGCTGCTTCACAACATCCGCGCGCTCATGCCCGTCCCCGCCTTCGCGAGGACGGGCTCAACGGGCATCCAGCCCTGGATCCCCGCGTTCGCGGGGATGAGCGGAGGATTGTCGCAGCAGAGTTACTTGTCAAACAGCCATGATCTTGCAGCCAAGTCTGCAGCCAAAGTCTTCCAGTACAAACAAGCGTCTCATCACCCGTATTACATTTGGCGAGGCCCCGGGTATTGGCCCGTCAACCCGTTGTGCTCCCTCTCAACGGTGAGGGGATGGCGCGCCAAGGGGGCGCAACCATTGTTCACGTGTGCCCGCATTCCCTCTCGGAAATACGGGGCGCCGCTCCGGCGCGCCTACCCGGAAAGCTTGCGCAGTCGGGCTTGTTTGCGGCGTCTTCGCGCCCGGCGCCGGGCCGCGCTTTTCGTGGCCGCCTCCGCAACGTGGACGGCCTCCGATCAGCCAGCTCCTGGCGGGCGGCTCCTATTGAGCCGCCAGGCGGAGCCCCGGCATGCCGTGGTGCGTGCCGCGGCACCGCCCGCGGGCGCCATCCTGCTCACCATCTCAGACGCCTCTAGATGACAGCCTTCTCGATGAGCAGGACGGACATCGCGGCGCTATAATCATATAGGATTAGAAGATCAAGGACCGATCCTGTGGATATTTCCATCGCGCATATCACGCGGTCGTCATCCCCGGCCAGACGGTAGAGCGACAGCGAGCGCGAGCCAGGATCCAGTAACCACCGGCGGTCATAACGCGGACCAGTGCGAGGGTCCCTGGCTCCCCGCCGGAGTTTATCATCAGGCCGCGCTTCGCGCGGACCCGTTGGCCGGGATGAGCCGAGTATTGCCGACAAAGAACCGCCGGCGGTTTCCCGCCGGGGCCGTTATCCCTCAAGCCACAATTATGTCAGGGATAGAAATCGCGGATGCACGCGGAAGCGGAACTGCCAGTTGTCCACGTCGGAGGCATGCGTCGCGCCACCGATGGAGACGCCTGTAGCGTCTGTTATATCTCCAGCAAGACTTGCGCTGAACAACTTGGCGTACATCACGTCGACGCCCAGTAGAAATCCTTGGTGACATTCCACTGGGTGCGCGAGCCGAGCCACCAGGTGCTCCAGTCGTTGTCGCAGCCGGCGTTGCAACAGCGGTCAGCCGCCTGTACTGATGCGGTAGAGCCGGCAGCTTCCGTTAAACAGAGGATCGCTGTTGCGTCGCTGTTGTCGGCTGACGGCGTAGCCGCCGTAAAGCGATGTCCGCCAGCGCGGGTTCCAGAAGTGCTCGTAGGCCGCGTTGACATTCCAGGCCGTGGTGAGTTGAAGCGCAGGTTGGCGTAGCCGTGCGGGGAAAGTTGCGCCGCCGTAGACTGCGTCGCTCAGTACACCGAAGCCCTGCGTCCTGGTCGCTGGACCTTGCCCCAGTTGCGAGTTGGGCGTTTGGAAGACGTAACGGAGTGCGCCCTGGGTGTAGTTCACCTGCGCCTGAAGGTAGTCGCCCTGCGCCGATCATCGGAGCGTTCAGCTTGATGCCGCGCGCCAATGGCAAAACCCAGTTTGTCGTCGGGGTGACCGCCGAGATGAGGCCTAAGCTTGGTGCATAGTAGACACTGTTGACCTGATGCAGGGCGCACCATGATCTGGGCCGAACCCCAAGCCTGGTCGACACGCAGGTTGGCCACAACGTCGGGGACCTGGAAGCCGCCATAGCCAGCCGGGGAAAGATCCGTAGCGCGCAGGCGCAGATGCGCCTCCGAAAATAGCGCCGGCACTAAAGGTCCGGGGCTCATGATCTGCGTCTTGCGCGGCGCTTCGGCAGCGATCGTGGCCGAGAAGCCGTTGCCGAACTGCGCGGTATAGCCCATCACGAACCAGCCGCCGTCACCCGTGTCGGAACCCGGGACGGCACCCCAGTATGAGGTCGCCGGGTTGCTGTAGAAATCAAAGAACGACTGCGCACGGCCGAACGGTGAAGCCCGCCCACTGGATGAAGGCGCGGTTCGCGCTGAATGCGTTCGCAGCGTTGACGTCGCCGCCGTGCTCGTTCTCGCTCAGGCCGACCGCGATGTAACCGCGCACCGTGCCGTATTCGGTCTGGTTGCGGGCATCGGCCGTGATGTAACCGCGGGCACGGAAGTCGCTGTTGTTGGTCGTAGCGGTTGTTGACGTTGCCGTTCGCCCAACCCCAGGTCGAAGTTGCCGTTGCTGCCCCAGCCGTATTCGGCGCGGACCCAGCCGCCGATCTTGATGCACATGTCGGTGCCCGGGATGTAATAGAACCCACACCGTACAGGCTGCAAATCTTCACGTACTCGACCGGCTTGGCCTTCACCGGCAAGATCGGCTGCCTGCGCGCCGGCGATCGTTACAAGACCCGCGGCGGTTCCAAGCAGCAGGCTCTTCCCCATCGTCATTTTTGGCTCTCCAATTTTTTGCGTGCGCATTCCGAAGCGCGTCCGGAATCTCAACCCGGCGCAAAAATGGGAGATCGTGATCGCGAGTGCTTGGGCCGAAGCGCGGACGGCAATGTCAAAAACGACAAAGTGGAGGATTTAGCGGGCACCGATGCAGTTGCCGTCGTCGAGTTGCATTTCGGCAACGCGGCACCCTGCTCCGCTCATTCCCGCGAAAGCGGGATCCAGAGGGCTACGCGTAAAGCCAGCCTGGGTCCCGCTTTCGCGGGACGAGCGGAAGCAAGAGGTGTGTGCAAACAAAAACCCCGGCGGTTTCCCGCCGGAGTTCGTCATCCTTCAGAATGCCGTTACGCGATCAGGGATAGAAATCGCGGTGCACGCGGAAGCGGAACGACCAGTTGTCCGGATCGGTCTGCGGCATAAATCCGAGGTTCGGCGATGACCGCGAGGGGCGCCGAGGGTCGGACTGACTGCAATCGTCGCGCTTTGCAGCTTGAGTACATCACGTCCACGCCCATGTAGAAGTCCGTGGTGATGTTCCACTGGGTGCGCGAACCGATCCACCAGGTCTGCCAATCGCCGTCGCAGCCATTGGTGACAACGCCATTGGTGCCAAAGCCGCAAAAGAATGCTGTTGGCGTTGGAGTTGTAGCTGACCTGGCGCGTAACCACCATAGAGCGACGCGCCAGCGCGGGCCCAGAAGTGCTCATAGGCTCGCGTTGACGTTCCACGCCGTCAGCTCAGTTCAAGCGAGGTTGCTGCACCTGCGCCGGCGCTTGTTATGAGGTTGTTATACACGGCGTCGGTAATGACGCCGTATCCTGCGCTGTTGCCGGTATCGCGATGGACCAGCTGGCTGCGCGGTTTGGGGCAGATTTGCCGAAGCAGCTCAACTCGCTTTGCGCCAAGTACATTTTGGTTAAAAGAAGTGCCGGTTACGTTCGCCGCCGGGAGCGATTTATGCTTTTGACCAGTCCAAAGCGGACGGGGTCACCGCCAATCGTAAAGACCACAGGCACCGTGCTGCTCGCACGCTGGGCGGCGCGTGCAGAAGCGACATCTCCGGTAGCGGCAATGGCAGCCACGCCCATGGCTACGAGCTCAGCGGCAAGAGCCGGCAATGCCTCGTAGTCCCCTCGGGCCCACCGTTCTTCAATACGGACATTTCTGCCTTCGACGAACCCTGCCTTGGTCAAGCCCTCCCGAAACAGAGTCAGCATTGAAGCGATAGGTGTCCGGCCGCCGCTGTTCAAGAGAAGCCTACAGAGCGGTATTTGTTGACCGTGCCCAGATCGCATAAGAGGGCAGAGAGACGGCCGCTCCCCGCCAAGAGAAGTTTGATCGAACTCACGCTGTCCATGTCCGACCCTCACCGCTCAGGACCACGGTAGGCCGTACGCAACCCGGGCTGAAGTCTGAAAGAGGTGTCTTGCGTAATGCCATGTCCGCTTTGGGTAAGCGCGGACACCTCGCCAAGTCAACGCGATGTCCGCTTTACCTCCCGAAAGCGGATCAATTCATCCGCGAGATCATTGATGTCCGCTTGTGCCAATAGCGGACATCCGCTGGGGCGATCAGAACGGATTCCATGTCGCCTGCGGCGTGAATTTGAGGTAGCCGATATTGGCGCCGAGCCGCAAACCGATACCTGAGCGGATCGGCACGACAATGATATCGCCGGAGCCGAGCGCGGTCATGCCAAAGCCGCCGATCAAATAAGCTGAGCCGTCGATGCCGGCGAAGCGCTGATAGATCGCAGTCCGTCGCCGGGAGATTGTAGACCAGCATCATCGTTCGGGAGCCTTCGCCACCGGCGTCGAAACCGACCGAGCGGGCCTTGCCAGAACACGCGGCGGTCGCCGGCATTCCTCGTGTAAAGTGTTGCCATCGCCGTAGCGCAGGCCGCCTACGAAAGCGCCGCCTGCTTCCTGTCCAAGAACATAGCCGTTGGGTTGGCCCCACCGGCTGAACGCTGTCTTCAACGACTTTCGCCAGTCCACTTGATACCGTGCCGAAGAATGTTATGCCCCGCGCGCATCACCTCGTCGGGCGTAATAGGTATCGCTACGTTGAGGCGCGCGAGGCCGGAGGTGGCGGCGGCTGGTATTGCGCGTCGGCGAATTCGGGATCAAAGCCGATAAGAAACAGCGCCATTACAGCAAGGCGCAAAGTCGCGCGCATCGTTTGCTCCGTTCGATGATGAGGTAGCTTAACCTGCCAAAAACGCGCCAGTTTGGGCGCGGCTTCTGGTGGCATGGAAGATTCATGCGCGGTCATTATGACGGCAGCCGGACTGTCCGACAAACAAATTTCCTATAACCCAAGCATTACCCCGCGCGGCTGGCATCCGGCATACCGCGGCACGGCACTTTTCCGCTCTTTACCCGAAAGCGGACATCTCGGTGAGTCGTTGAGATGTCCGCTACGTGCCATAAGCGGACATCGCCAAGGCGTCCTTGCGCCTCACACTCCGCCGCTGCACGGCTTAAGCTATCGATCTCGCCCGGGCTGGCACACTACTACGCCGGGGACATTGTGGCCCGACAAGACAAGCGGGGTAATAGATGGTCGGATATCCACCCGAGACCTGGCATTGGCATACCTGATATGTGACATCAAATTTCGTTGGGCACGCATGAATCCACCGGCGGTCTGATGACGCCGAGCTGCGCTGAGATCCAGAATTTACTGCGCTACTTGCAGCGCCCTGCGTGATAACGGAAACGCTAAACAGAAAGCTGCCGCGACAGCTAAGATGACACGCATGACACATCTCCCATTTTCGTTGTGGATTATGAGGTCCAACTCTGTTTGAGATTTCTTCGCTTGGGACGGAGAGCGTTTCCATCAGCGGCCTGGATCAAAGTGGGTACTTAGCGGGCCGGTAAATGCCACTGCGCGCTCGAAACTATTTCGACGAAAAGCTTTCACTAGGGTGCTTGGCCATTCCACGACCCGGCCCAAAGCGAATGCACGCTATACTCGCATGAGAACAATTTCCCAGGGGTATGACGCCACTTGCGAGCCAATTTGGATGTGTGAACCTGAATGGCAATATTGAGTCTTTGCATCTCAGATATTCCCGAATCCGCACATGTCTGCTTTGGGTCAAAAGCGGACGTTCGCATCGCGGAAAGTCACGTCCGCTTTACACCCAATAGCGGACATGGATCGGCGCGCTAGAGGCGGCCTCTGATTTCCAGTTCAAGGGTAGTTGAATAGGGCCGCGCCGGGGATTGCGCGGCTCCTTGGTTCAAGAGACCGCTCCTGGGTTCTAGGGGGACGGGCGGAGCGGTCCATCGTCAACGCGACTGTCACGGGCGTCGTTCCTGTGGAACGCCGGGAAATCTGTTTCTCGGGTTCCGCGAAGTTTCTTCGCCGGAACTTCGTGACAAGGACTTCTAAAACATCGCTCTGACGCGACGTGACCAGCGAGCCTGCGTCTGCACTTGTCTTCTTGAGCTTGCTGCTGACCTGAGACCGCAGCTCCCGAAGGAGACGGATTTCCGTCTCCAGTGCCGCGTATTTAAGCCTTCGCACCTCTGATGCGTCGACTTTGAACTTGCTGCGTGCCCTCGCGTTCACCGCCTTCGCTCCCGTCGCAGATCGCTGGTTGAAGCGCGACATAAGAAGCCTGATCTGGCGTCAAAATTGTAGCCTCGATTGACTGAGTTTGCCGAACGCTGCTCGCCGTCAGTCGGGCGTTGGGCGCCATTCCTGGATTTGCTTTTCGGCTCGCCGCTCGTGCCGTCTCCAGCACCACTGTGAAGTGTTAATCGCAATTGTTTACCGCAGCGCAGTACCGAATACGACGCACAGAGGCCGACCTCGAAGGCAGCCGACGATGCGGCCCTGCGCACCATTAAAGCGCGGCAGGCTGAGATCGAGCGGCTCGAAGCAATCGAGCACGCGAAGGCAATGCAATCGGACCCTGCCGCTGCGCGCGAGCGCAGAGCGGCAGCGAACGATGACGCGGTCGCCGCAGCGCGTGCGAACTCAAAGCCGAGGATGCGCGGCGAGATGCCGAACGGCGGCAGGATCAACTCGAAGTCGACGCCGCACGCGCTAATTTGCGTCAGGCTGGGAATACGCACGAGACAAAAAACTCGATTCCGCTGCGCACCTTAGAGCGCGGCTACTGACCTCTTCGACGACAAGAACAGCGGGGGCCGGGCAATCCGTAGCAACCGTCACGCCCGCTTTCGCTACAACTCACGCGCAATACATCAGGCTTGCCGATGAGGTCACTGAGTATGGGTGCGCCACCAATTGCTGCCGCACTGGCGCTAAACAGTGGAACAAAGAGATGTTGTCACCATATGAACACTTTTAGGCGATGCTTTCGTGTGGGGACAAAAAGAGTCTCTCCATTGGTGGCGATGGACGGGCGATGACGCAGGAATTTCTCGACGGAGCGATCGTGGCGATGCTGCCGTCAATGTTCACCGTGGCTTGGCTGGTCTGGCGAGCAGCCTAGCGGTTTTCACATCAGAATTGCCGACTGCCTGCGACTTCACAAATCGCAGCTCTATCAACTTGACCAGCCCGTAACTCAGTGGAGCCGACCCACGCTGCGGTCAGGCCAAGCCCGAATGCGACTACCGCTGTGGGCCAGATAGCACGCCGATTTGTGGGCACTCCAGACACTTTGTCGGGCGACCCTGACACTAACTCTGACATGGAGCTTCCCCACGAATTTAACCACCCCTAAGTTTGGCCTGAGACCTATTGCGGGGGTGTGACGTGGGTCACGTTATGTGCGATCCGGACAGAGCGAAGGATGCTGCCGGTTGGGGTTCGCTAACGCTTCAGCATTGTAGCGCGGGGCCTCAGGTCCAATTGCTGACGCCGGGCGCATATTGCACACTTGAGCTTGAGGCAATCTTCCCAGGAGGTAGGCCTAAAGGCGACATACAGGCTGTAGCCCCTGGGGAGCCACATTCTCCCAGCTCACCCGCAGCACATCGAGCTTGCCGATGAGATTCAGGAGATATTCATGTCACGACGATTAATGATTGCCATTGCTGACCGGCTCCACGCTCGGCGTCTGGGTTTGTCAAAGCGCCGCCGTGGCTGACAGTGTCCCAAGTTGGGATGTAACCGCGAGCTGTCGTGGCGCAGCAGAGGCCGGATATACGCAAGACACTAAAGAGAACTTGAAACGCTGTCTCGATGGTGAACGAAGCGCACACGCGAGCAACTGAATAAAAACTGGTCGACTTTCCCGGCAGCGGATCCGGATAAAATGCGTCAAGACGCAAACGTTCTCGCCAACCTACTCGGAGCTTGCGACCTGCCTAGAGATGAAACGCGATATCGTGAACGGTGCAAAGCCGGCCGACGCGGTGCCGCCAGAGAAAATGATGGCACCGTTGGCCAGCGCTTTGTCTGCCTTTGTAGCGGCTCACTGTATGGAATTGCGCAAGTCGTCACGAGGCATGGCGACGATCATCAGATAGTTACGCGATCCCGAAAACAGAGGCGGTTGTTGGTGATCAGATCGCCATCTTGAGGGCCAAGCTAGCGCGGAAGGCGACCTTTTTGCTGGCCTTGATCTGGATCACCTCACCGGTCGCCGGATTGCGGCCCACGCGGGCAGCACGATTACGCACTCGCAGAATTCCGAGACCAGCGATCTTCACCTGTTCGCCCTTCTTAAGGTGCTTCCTGATCATTGCGGTGAGCTCTTCCAACATTTCCCGACCTTGCTTCTTGGTGAGCTGATGCTGCTTCGCCAACGTATGGGCCAAATGCTTGGTGGTGACTGTTGAGGCTGCCATGGGCTTTGCTCCTTAGGTGCGCTGTGCGCCATAGCATTACCCTTATGAGATTCGCGGGTTTACGGCTAATCGCTGACTACGTTGCGCCGTCGCGGGGCATGGCGGCGCTTATTATACCTAGGGGAATGGGAAGCGGCCCAAGGAGAGAACAGATGTTCGGCTAGGGCCGTGGCCTATATTCGCGCCGATCACGGCTGCGGCACTACCTCTACCGGGAATGTTTTCATGCCATCGGGTCGCGCGACATGAACCACCGCTAGGTTGTGTGGGTAGCCTTTCGCTTTGGCGATGGCCACCGTCTCGTTAGATGGGACCATTGCGCTGATCAAAACGCCTAGCACGATCAGAGATCAGATTGAGCGTCGTTCGCATGGCGAGCCTCCTGCGCGGGATGGCCTCACCCCTGCAGGATACTTGCCCCTAATCATTCGAAGTGTGTGTGAGCAGGGTCACAGAGCGACCTGACAATTTCTCTGTTATCGGCCGCGCTGGTCGATGAGACGGGCGAGCCGGTAACGACCGGCGCGGCCAAACTTGTCACAGGCCACGCGCAACACATCGAGCTTGCCGATGAGGTCGCTGAAGATGATGGCGCCGTCGCGGGGCATGGTGGGGGGTAGTGTTTTTGCCTGAAATAGGCACCCCGCTGAATCTGGGTCGCCTGGTATGACATCCGAGTTAATCAGATAACTTGGGTCACATCATGACACGTAGGCTGCAGAAAGTCCCGACACTCGCGGGCTTAGAGACACGAGCGCGACTGCCGGTTCTTTATGGAGTGCAGGGCGGACGCATGCGACCTCCCGGGTTGCCCGCCATCGACGCCGACGAAGATGAAGCGGACTGCGCCGTGGGCGAGATCGAGGATGCCATCAAGAAGCCCACAACGGTCGACGACGGCGAGGAATGGCTAAAAGCCTTCAAGGCGCTGAGAGGGCGAAGAGACGAAGTTGTAGGAGAAGAAGGTCGCGTGACCTCGCCAGCCTCCGGCTCCGGTCGCAAGCCGGGGCCGGGGCTCACACTTTGCATCATGTTGCAACGCGTGCCCAAACCAAAAATCAGGGATCGCAATTCCTGCTAAGTGCTGGTCAGGGCAGCGGGATTCGAACCTGCGACCTTCTGGTCCCAAACCAGACGCGCTGCCAGACTGCGCGTATGCCCGCCGCTGGCGCCGGCGTTCGATACACTCTTCAACATAACCCGGCAAGCAAGCCTCAGCGAACGCTGAAAATCGGTGACGCAACCCGATCGCCGGGCGCAATACCGAAGCTTGCGCGTTGTTCCGCCGGATGACTTCCAGCACCGCGCGGACCGGCCCCGATGGAATGAGCCGCGTCGACAGCGGTTCCGTATTTTCTGCAATGCGCAGGATGCGCCCGTCGCCACGGATAAAGATCATGTCGAGAGGGATATAGGTGTTCTGCATCCAGAAGCTGACGTCCTGTTCGTGGTGGAAGTCAAACAACATCCCTGCCCTTCGGGCAGGGTCTTCCAGCACATCAGACCTTTCGCCCTTTCGGCGTCATTGTCCCGCGAGCTCGACCGCGAAAACGTGGACGCCTGACTTGGTTGCGATCTCAAGCGGGTTTGCTGTCCGGCCGGGCGTACCGGACCGGCCGCAACCAACAGGCCGAAAAGAGCGAGAGCAGTCCAACCAGCAGCGCGCATAAGCCCGCCTTTACGCGGCCCAAGCCCAAGCGGCAATCGGAAAATCGATGAGTCTAGTGGGATGCAAGTCCCAGCGGCCCGCCGTCAGGGCGGACTTCGGCTGCCATCATGCCCTTTGGCCCCGGCCCAAACCGGACCAGCACCGTCTGGCCCGGGCGCAATTCAGCGATGCCATAGCGGCGCAGGGTCTCCATATGCACGAAGATGTCCGGGGTCCCTTCGCCGCGGGTCGAAACCCGAATCCACGCAGGCGGTTGAACCACTTGACCTGAGCTCGCCCTCGAGCCCGCTGGTCGGGGTGACCGTCACGGGTCCGCGGCGGCGGCATTTGCGCCGGATGTACCGCGGTACTGTCGTCCATCGATACCACGCGGAACGCCTGCAGGCCTTTGGACGCTGCAGCACCTCGCAGATGACCCGCGCGCCTTCATAGGCCGTTTGGAAGCCATCACGTCTCCAGGCAAGTCACGTGAAGGAGGGATGTCCGGCATCCTGTTGTCGGGCACGATGAAACCAAAACCCTTGGCCACATCGAACCACTTGATGACGCCGGTCAACTCGATGAGATTAGTCGCCGTTTCGTCGACGAGTTCTCTGACCGTCCCTGGTCGGAGATTGGTGCCAGACATTTTTGATTCGATCCCGTCCGACGACATGACGCCGCACGCGCTGCCGCCTTGCTGGCGCCTCTTGATGGGCGCTTCGACGAGATCTTGTGCAATCGGAAGATAACACCGGCTCTTGAACGGCAAAGCGCCAAATTGGGCTTGCACACGGCTCTGTACACAGAGCATGCGCACCGAATCAGTGGGCGATGAAAGGGCTGAGCGCGTCGCCGATGTCATTCCGCAACGACCAGATCGGCGAAATCATCGAACTCGGTCGGTTCGCGATTGATGATCACGAGAGCCGCGCCGTTCCGTTTAGCCATCAGCGGGAAACCTGCCGCCGGCCACACGACCAGCGAGGAACCAACTGCCAAAAAGGTCGCAGCTTCTGGGTCAATTCCTCGGCTCGTTGCATCGCGTCAGGTGGCATCGCCTGCCCGAACGAAACAGTCGCGGTTTTGATGTAGCCACCGCAGGTGCAGTCGGGGACATGTTGGGCCGCTTCAAATTTTTCCCTGACCCAGGACAACTTCGTAGCGCCTGGCGCAGTCGAGGCAGACGGCATAGGTCATATTGCCATGGAGCTCGACCACATCGGAGGCTGCGATCCCTGAACTCTGGTGCAGATTGTCGATATTTTGCGTGATCAGTGCGGACTTTTTCCCGCGCGATAAAAGCTCGCGAGCGCCTGATGGCCGCGGCCGGGCCGAGCCTTGGCGAAACTCTCTTCCATTGCAAAGCGCCGGCGCCACGCTTTCATCACGCATGTCCTGACTCGCCACAAAGGCGTCGAACGGTATCGGCTGGTTCTTGGTCCACAGTCCCCCGGGCGAACGAAAATCAGGGATCCCGCATTCGGTCGAGATTCCGCCCCGGTAAACGGGACAATCACCGATGCGTTCTCGAACAGGCTTACCCAGGCGCGAAACTGCGGTGGGAAGATCAGCGGCAATCATTTCTGTATAGTAGGCCTGGTCTGTTGGACAGTAATGAGGTTTAGCCTATGCGATATTTGCACACCATGCTGCGCGTTCTGTGATCCTCGATGCGGCGCTCGATTTCTATTGTAACAAGCTCGGCCTGAAGGAAACCCGCCGCCGGGTCGATGAGAAGAACCGCCACACGCGCTGGTTTTCCTGGCCGGTTCCGGCCGACGAAAGACTGGTCGAGGAGGCCAAGAAGTCAGGCTCGGCCCGGTCCGGAGGTGGAACTCACATATAGACTGGGACACCGAGGACTACGGCGAGGCGCGCTATTTTGGCCATCTCGCTTATGAGGTCGACGACATCTATCGCCACGTGCGAACGGCTCATGAAGGCCGGGGTGGCGATCAATCGCCCCTCCGCGCGACGGCGTCACGGCTTTCGTGCGCTCACCCGACAAGCATTCCATCGAGATCCTGCAGAAGGTGCGCGCCAAGCCACCACAGGAGCCGTGGAAATCGATGCCAAATACCGGAAAGTGGTAGCCGTCACTCGCTTGCCGCTGCCGCCGAAGCATTTTATACCCCCGGAACGATTTAGCTTTCGCGCGCTGTCCGGACGGCTAGCCGGTATCCATGTGCCTGGTCAGCATGCGTGCGCCCTTCGTCTAGAGGCCTAGGACACCGCCCTTTCACGGCGGTAACAGGGGTTCGAATCCCCTAGGGCGCGCCAGTTTTCCCCTATTCATACCTGCCATGCGAAGTTGCCGCGCATCTCACGCACTTTTTAACATACAAATTACGGGCCGGATGATTCCTAGCCGCTACAAGGATTCGCTGTCCGTGCGGCGGGCTCTTCTCAGGGAACGTCAGGCAATGATCAACAGCAAGAACGTGGTGATCAGCGCTCCGGCGCGACGCGACCTTCGTGTGGCACGCGGTTATCGCCGTCGTGTTCATCGGCTTTCGCCGACGCTTGCGGTGGCCGCGGCGTTCCTCGACCTCATGGCGATCCGACATTAGCCACTGGCGGCGGATATTGATGCCGCTGCCCGTTGAAGTCCTCCACGACAAAATGCGCCACGACCGTTTGATCCGATGCGCTCGATGTAGTTCGGGCCAATCGGCGATTTGCCGTGGCCACCTGGAATGTCGAGTACGTAGGTCGGCTGACACAGGCCGGACAGACGCCCGCGGAGATAGCGCATCAGCTCGCTGCCCGGTAGCGATCCCGGTTCGCAAATGGCTGGTGCCGGGCGCCAGGTCGCCGTGGTGCAGATAGTACGGCTTGATCCGGCACTCGACCAGCGCACGCATCAGTTCGACCCATGACATCCGGCGTGTCGTTGACGCCGGCCAGCAACACCGTTTGCGAAAGCAACGGAATGCCGGCGTCCGCCATGCGCGAAGCATGCCGCACGCGCGTCAGCCGTCAGTTCGCGCGGATGATTGACGTGGATAGCCACGTAGGTCGGCTTTGTCCTCGATCTTCATTGCGCGCACCAGATGCCGGCGTAACGCGTCGCAGGATCAGCGACCGGCACGCGAGTGTGAATACGCACGACCTTCACATGATCGATCTTTGCGAGGGCGTTCATGATCGGAGCGCAACCGGCGCGCGGACAAGAACCAGCGGGTCGCCGCCGGTCAGAATGACTTCCCAGATTTCAGAATGTGCCGGATATAGTCGAGTCGCGCGCCCCAGCGCTTCAGGCGAGAGCGTATTCGGCTTGCCCGGACCAACCATTTCGCGGCGGAAGCAAAACCGGCAATAGACGGCGCAGACATGGGTCAGCCTTGAGCAGCACGCGGTCCGGATAGCGATGCACAATGCCGTCGACCGGGCTGTGTGCGGTCGTCGCCGATCGGATCGTCGAGCTTCCGCAGAGCGATGGATCGAGCTCCGCCGCATCGGGGATGAACTGCGCGGGCGATCGGATCCCGCGGATCGGCGCGATCGATCAATTGCGCCAAGGCGTCTGGCACCGCGACGGCATAGCGCGCGGCAACAGCCGTCAAGCGCCGGCCTGCCGGTCCGGTGGCGCCAGACCGTGCTCGCAGAGCTGCGCGGGGCGTACGTAACGTTGTCATGAGTCTATTCCTCGTTCTATTCACCTACGGCTCGACAACAGGCGTCCAGATCACCTGGTCGATATGCTGCGCGCCGGTCGCCAGCATCACCAGCCTGATCAAACCCGAGGGCAATTCCGCTGGCCTGGCGGCATTCGTCCCAGTGCCGTCCAGGAAAGTCCTCGTCCACCGGATAGCGCTCGCCATGGATGCGTTGCTTTTCCGCCATGGCGGCCTCGAAGCGGGCGCGCTGTTCGGCGACGTCTGTCAGTTCACCGAAAGGCGTTGCGCCAGCTCGACCCCGCAGGCGTAAAGCTCGAAACGTCTCGGCGACCTTGTCGCTGTCCGGCTTGGCCGCGCCAGTGCCGCCAGCGGCAGTGGATACTCGTATAGTATGCGTCGCGCGGCCAATCCCCAGCTGCGGGTCGACACGCTCCGCCAGAATGCGGCTGAAAATGTCGCCCCAGCGTGTCGTCGCTGCGCGGTCGCAACGCCAATCCGCGACCGCCTCGGCTGCGAGCGTGCGTCTTGTCGCCCTGGTCCCTGTTCAGATCGTGGCCAGCAAATCGATTCCAGCATAGCGCGCAAACGCATCCGCGACCGTCAAACGTTCTGGTGCAGCATAGGGATCGACAGTCTTTGCCCCGAAAGCGGAATTCCTTTGTGCCGGCCGCGCCTGCCGTCTCCGCCAGCAGTGGCCGCGCAATCATCCATCAGCACCTCGTAGGTCTCATTCGCCCTGTACCATTCGAGCATGGTGAATTCGGGATGATGCAACACGCCGCGCTCGCGATTGCGGAATACACGAGCAAAATTGACGACACGGGTCTCGCCCGCTGCGAGCAGTTTCTTGCAGGCGAATTCGGGCGAGGTATGCAGATATAACGATCGGCACTTCTCCGCCCGGACCAATGAGTTCGGTGGCGAAAGCGTGCAGGTGGGTTTCGTTGCCGGGCGAAACCTGAAGAGCTGCCGTCTCGACTTCCACGAAATCGTGCTTCGCGAACCATCTCCTCAAGGCCGCGGCGATCCGACCACGCGCCAGCAAGTGGGGCCTGCGGGCGGCGTGGGCGCCGGCGCTCCAGAAAGGTGGGCTTTTCGGCACGTTTACCTCAGCCCAATGACAAGCGAGAAAGGCTGGCGTCGGGCGAGAAGATCGCTATGGTGCGCCCCGAAACCGCGGCGCCCGCCGTCAATAAATCAAGGATCGTTCTCGTGAAGGTCATCGCTTCGTCGCTCCGAAAGGGCAATATCGTCGACATTGACAGCAAGCTCTATGTCGTCCTCACCGCTGAGAATTTTCACCCTGGCAAGGGCACTCCGACCACCCAGGTCGATATGCGCCGGATTTCCGACGGCGTGAAGACCTCGCAGCGCTACAAGACCACCGATCAGGTCGAACGCGCTCACGTTGAGGACCACGAATTCAGCTACCTCTATCAGGATGGCGACGGATTCCACTTCATGAATCAGGAGACTTTCGACCAGGTGCACGTGCCCGCCGACGTGGTCGGGGATTACGCCGAAACTACCTCCAGGAGGGCATGGTGGTGAACCTCAGCCTTGCACGAAGGCGTCGCGGTCGCCATCGATATCCCGCAGAAGGTGACGCTCGA